>ERZ1035027.173-NODE-173-length-40447-cov-19.641612_pt1 | contig 40447 bp, 46 predicted proteins | sample MGYA00520604_ERZ1035027 | MGnify/ENA primary metagenome ERZ1035027 (study PRJEB33766, sample SAMN09781743) | gut metagenome | biome: gut microbiome | host: Homo sapiens | place: Madagascar | study: EMG produced TPA metagenomics assembly of the PRJNA485056 data...
AAGTGGGAGCTAAAAAAGTCGGTGTACCCTACCGTCAAGTGGGAGCTAAAAAAGTCGGTGTACCCTACCGTCAAGTGGGAGCTAAAAAAGTGAGGCTGGGGGGATGATGCTCCAGCCTCTTTTTCTCGAGGAAGGAAAAATGAGCAGACTATCATTTTATTTGGTTGATGAAGCATATTGCAACTATTTAAGAAGCAACGACCCGTGTGTTCCCCATAATATGGCGCACAAATCGACTCGCCCATTTATTGGGGTACTGTTTGAAATAAACGGGATTTCATATTATGCACCATTAAGTTCTCCGAAACTCAAACATGCAACAATGTCAAATCAGATTGACTTAATAAAAGTTGACGGAGGAAAGTACGGCGTGATCAACTTGAACAATATGATTCCTGTACATAGCAATTGTTTGAATCTCGTTCCCATTGAACATTCTTCCGATGACTCGCCTGACGAAGCCAAGTACAAGCAGCTTTTATCGAACCAGCTTACATGGTGTAATTCAAAAAAAATCAGCATAGTCAAACAGGCGAAGAAATTATATGATATAGTATGTTGTGGCAAAGCGAATGGCAAGTTGGTTTCCCGTTGTTGTAAGTTTGCACAAGACGAAATTCTTTTGAAACAATATTGTAAAAACAATGGCTGGACGTTATAATAAAAGAGGCACGGTTTTTCCGTGCCTCTTTTTGTGATACAATTAACTTTTAGAAACGAATAGCTGTTTTACTCATTACTTTTTGTTGAATATGTAATTCAAAACGCTGAGTATCGCATTTATTATCTTTGCGAAAAACTGACCGACGGGCGAGCTGAAAGGCTTCTTTATTTCAATCAGCTCATTTTTCAGCGTTTCAAGTTCTTTCTGCTGTCTTTCGATCGTTCCCATAAGCTCGGCGGTTTTCTCGTTTGCTTCTTTAAGACACTCGGTAAGCTCGGCTATCTGCTTTTTCTGCTCGTCCGTAAGCTTCTTATAACAGTCGAGCCCGTCAAGACTTTCATTGAGTGTGCGTATTCTTTCATTGAGTGCGGAAATCTGCTTACGCAGCTCATTGTTGCTGTTTTCAAGTTCGGCTATTCTCTTCTTCCGTTCGTTTTCCGAGTATTCGTCGATGACCTGAAATTTTTCGCGTATAACGATATCGTAAGGAATAATGCAACGTCCATCGTTGCCCCAATTCTTACCCCAAGAGTTCTGAACGAGCCAGCCGTCTTTGTTGTAGCCGTAAATAACCATACAGTGCGCACCGGATATATTTTTTCTCTCCTGCGTTGTGTGCATAACGTTGAATTTGTCGAGCCAAAGATCCTTGTACCAATTCATAGCCATAACAACGGGACCGTATTTGATAAGCGCAGCTTTTACACTGTCATCGCTTCCAAGTCCGGCATAAGCTGTAAATCTGTTCGGGTATGCCTTGTCGCACAGCTTGAAGTAATTCTCCTTGAAATATTCAATAGCTTCGGGCACTTCGATATTGCGCGGGAGGTCGTTCTTTTCGCACGTTCCGCATTTAGTCACAGCGTCTATGGCGTCTCTTGTCACCATTCCCTCGCCCGAATAAACGCTGTTCATTCTGTTTCCGTATATAAACGCCGTCGACATTTTGCTTGCCGAGTCCCCCTGCCTGCGAGAGTGCCATTCGACAATAAGCGCGAGAGCGTGAGCCACGCACGAAGAAACGCTTCCCTGATCAAGTGCGTCGGGCATATCGGGGCATTCGTAGCTTTCGGGAAGTACGGTTGCCGAAGCAACCATTTTGATCTTGTAATCTCTCACGTCGGGCTTAGAGAATTTCGCTCCAAATTTCATAATAGCATCATCCTTTCAGTTCATAGTATTTTACGTCTTCATAATCGAAGAATTTCCATTCCCCGTTTCTATCTTGTCCCACCTGAAACCGATTGTTGAGTTTCTGCTTCCATAGAGCTTTAAGCTCATCGGGAACATCATCCTCTGTTGTTTCAAGTGGGAAAATTTTTATGTTTGTAAGTTGTTCCTGTTTAAGTCCCCAATAGTGCTTTTCAGTATACGCGCACACATCGGGGTGACTTAAATAATTATCGTATTCCGCTTGATTTGCGAGCCGTCCTCGTTCGGAAAGGGGTAGCTTATAGACGTACCCCTCTCCCCCTATGAGAACGAGCCTGTTAGTGCCCTTTTTGATCAGCATCGCTGGTATTAACCTGCTATGTAGTAGGTTGTATTGATTGATGGATCAGCTGTAAAAGTACCGCCTGTGTTTGTGAGCATATATCCATTCCAATTGGTTGCTTCGGCTGCTATTTCACCAGTGCTTGGTATTCTCCAAGCAGTAGCATACTCCTCTGTTTGTGTTTCTGAGACCTTAAGTGATGTACAACGTTGGAACATGCTATTATAGCAACCCTTTGCAAGTGTTGTAGCCGGCAGAGTAGGTGCTGTTGTGAGCGATGTACAATCTGAGAACATGCCCTTGCAGCAATCCTCTGCAAGCGTTGTAGCCGGCAATTCTGGTGCTGATGTAAGTGATGTACAACCTGAGAACATCAATTGATAGCAATTAGCTGCTAATGTTGTCGGAGGATTCTCGTAATCGAGCAAGGTATTTATATTTCCATAGCAACCTGCTTTCGCTGAAAGAACAAACTGGACGCCGTTTGAGGTATAAAATTTTGTATTGTTCTTTCCACGCAGATAGAGTTTCTTGTTAGCAGATGGTATTTCCGACCCATCCCAAGTGTTCCAAGTATTTTTATCAGTGGAATACTCAACAGTACCGTCCCATTCCTTATTTGTAGCTTTAAGAGTGAAGTCTGAGGTTTCACCCGCAAAAAGTATAGAATCTGTTGGGATTTGAATGGTGAAAGTATAATTAATAGCATTACTTGCATCACTTGTCGTATAGCCTTCTGCTTCAGCTTTCACTGTGATGCTATATGTGCCAGCGGCGAGATTGAGTGTACTCAAATCAAAAGTTGTTTTACTCATTATCCCCCCACCTCACTTTCTGAGATGAGTTCGTCCATTTTAATAGTGGTAAAAATTTGGTAATTGTCATTTTACATTCTCCTTTACCATATTACTTTTATTTCTTTTCCACTGTGTCTATGATTACACTGTAACAGTAGCTTTTGCGGTTCGGAATCGCTTGCAGGAAGTAGCATTTTTTTCAAAGCATATCCGCCATACGAAAGCCAGCTTGTGGAGCCAATCACAACATACTTCGTCATTTTTATGTAATTATTGTTTCCGTCAACAACAATCTTTTTCGGCTTAGTAACAAATGGCTTGTGCGAATGACCGATTATCAAGCAGTCTATGCCGTCAATCACGTTGCCGAATCTCTCGTTTCGGTTTACAGTCGCACCCGTAAATATTCCGCCACCTGAACCATGTGTAACGCCCAGAATGTATTGATTTATTGTTTCTTTGTGATTTTTCATAGCAATTTTTACAAAAGCCATTTCCTCACGATATAAATCTTCAAGGTCGAGTTTGCACATAATATCCGCCATCGGGTCATCATCCGCGTCCTTGCCGCTTCTGCCCTCGTGATTGCCGGGAACAGCGCAAAGGATTCTGTCTCTAATCGGCATAAGCATTTCTGCCATTCTACGTTTTTGTTCTCTCGGACGTACAATATCATCAAACGGACCCGATACAGAATTTTTCGTACCGTTGTTTATAAGGTCACCACCAAGAGTAAGATAAACGTTTTCCTCTTTTTCAACCCACTTGCAGAAATCGTTCCAAGCCTTTTCGTTATGTCCCAAAGCTCCGAAATGCACGTCAGATATCGGACAAATAATTATGTCTTTATTAAAATTGTGAATAATAATATCTGTATATTCTTTCATTTAACCTCCCCTGCCACAGCATTTTCAAAATCATTTGTTTTTGTTGTGGGGCGGATAGATACCGCCCCGCATTTTATTTTGCTTTTTAAGTGCAAAGAAACGTCTTACCTCGTCGCTCATCTCGTCCGTCAATTCCAAAACCGGAACGGTTGTTGTTTTTATAAGTGTGTTTTTGTAGTTAGGCATAAATCAATCTGTAACGGGACAATTAACTATTGCGCCATTTGTAATATTAGTAATTCTATATATTTTACCATTACTAGGACCGTTGAATCTGCGTGATGTTTCGGTGATGGTGGCACCTGTTGCGGTAGGTGCGGTGTCCCAACTGTAATAGTAAGGCGCAACCTCAATATATGTAGGTAATGTATCAAATTCTAATACTGCTGCTCTGCCCGCTGTTATAGTTTCGGACGCTGTGGATGTTGTCAACTCTGCGTCAACGCTGTAAACAAAACCAGCACTTCCGGTTGCTTTTAATGTTACTATTTGTTTACTGCTCTTCGTATAACTTACTTCGTTTGAAAACTCGCTGTCTCTGTATCCGTTCGCCTTTGCCTTAACCTTTACACTATGTGTTCCGTCCGAGATATCAGGCAGGGTTGATAAATCTAATGTTGTTTTACTCATTGTTTACCTCCCGTCGTTTGCGAATATAATCGGCTTTGTATATCTGTTACCACTCAAAAGACCGTTTACAAAATAGTTTTGATGCTTAGTAAAGATGGTATAGTGACGTGCCTCTTCTTGAACATTCACGTGATTGACAAGTGCAACCTTTGAACCATCCATCTTGATAGCGTGGTCACCAATATTCCACTCATCCATATACACCATCGCTTGTTTTTCTACATTATATAAACGGTGACGATGGACAGTTTTTACGACCGTGTCATCATCAAATGTCCATATATCATATTCGCTGTACGTCTTTATTTTGTCGCTGTCGCAACGAATGATTTCATCTGCTTCAAGAGTCATCGTTTCGGGGTTATATGCAAGCACTTTGTCAGCAAGTGTGATTGTATCGATACGCTTTGTTGAACCATCTGCAAGAGTGATGAGCATATCACCTGTTAAACAAGTATCGTTCGCTTCCGTAATAGTTATATCAGAAGTCAATGTAAGGGACTCGTTGAAAGATTTATTTGCACCGCTTGCATCGGTGTAATATACTCCGAAAGTTAAAGAACGAGACACTGTAAGAGTAGAAACTCCCTGCCACACCAGTCCTCTTGCGGCGCTTGTTAACGGTGTAGATGCACCTGTATTTGCCGTCAATGTTACATCGCTTAACTCACCCCCGCCATAAGCACTACTTGAAAAATTAGATGCAAAAGTAACTGTATATCCCGTAACTCTCTGTACGTTCGTTTTCAACGTTCCGTCAACATACACATCGTAACTTGTAGCATTTGCGACGTCCGTAATTTCAAGCGTCTTTCCGTCTGCGTTCATTGCAATGGTAGGTGCGGCTAATTGAGGAAGTACAGAGTAATTGACTGAATTACTTGCGTCTGAGTCTGTAAATCCTTCTGCTTCGGCAACGACTGTTATCGCATAATTCCCTGCACTGAGATTAAGGTTTGTTAAATCATATGTTGTTTGAGTGCCTCCTGCAAAAAATTGTATACCTTTTGAAAGTTTCATTTTATTTATCACTCTCCTTTGCTATCATAGAAGGGTTGAACACAATGCTTTCGGGACAATATCTATCACCTGTCAAAAGTCCATTTGCAAAGTAGTTTGTGCTTCCTTCAAGTGTGATTTTATAATGACGTACCGCTTCCTTCACAGCTTTGTGAGAGAGAAGCTTCGGAGTTGTGCCGTCGATTTTATATGTATGCTCACCGACAGACCATTCATCAATATACTTCATTCTCTGTGCTTCAAGATTATAAAATTCGTGTCTATGTACCGTCTTTATTTCGGTGCCATCTTCAAAAGTCCATTTATCATATTCTGTATGAGACTTCATTTCATTTTTGTCGGTGTATATGACTTTGCGAGGAATAAGAATTTTATTGTCGAAATCAAATGAAAGGACATAATCCCCAACTTCAATGGCGTCCAAACGTTTTACGTTATTATCAGCCATAGTAACGAGAGTATCGCCCGTGAGACAAGTAATATAGCACAAATCATACGATTGTTCTGTATGTTCGACTGGAGTTTGCCAATTGGTTAAACCGGAAGTTGGGTTCGTAGCCCAAGAATAATATTTGAGTACATTGTTTACGGTCACTGTTGTTCCGAGATTGCTTCCAGCTTTATTTTCGATATGAGTGCTAACTGCTTGATAATCATAGTCGTTATCAGAAGTGGGAGCTGAGCCAATCTTAACTCGACCATAGCTGAATTGACCAGTATCCGATTTATAATTCAAAGTAAGAGTAAAGGGTTGCACCGCTTTTGGAATAGTAGTTTTAAGCTCGCCGTTAGCGTAAATTTTATATTTCTGTGCATTCTCAACGTCGGTTATGTTCAATGTATCTCCGTCAATCGTTATTGTAGGAGTTGCGAGCTTGTTCTGAATTATATACGTTACAGTGTTTGACGAGTCGCTGTAAACTGTGCCGTTTGTACTCAGAACTCGGATAGTCCACGTCCCCGCTGTTAAATCGCTCCAAGTGGACAAGTCAAAGCTTGTCGATGTTGTATCGGTCTGCTTTGCCACATCCGCTGTTGCTATAATCCTATAAGCAGTTGCATTGCTTACAGCCGCCCAAGATATCACCGAGTCGCTGAGTGTTATTGTTGGAGCTGCCAAAGCCGCAACGGTAGCACTCGCAGTGATTATGATATTCCCGCTTACAGAAGCTATGTATACTTTGTTTTTATCCGTCTGAGCGACAGCCGCTCCGCCCATAGTTACCGTAAGCGTTGAATTGTCGTCTATCTTATAGCCGCTATCCGCGGTAATATTCAGCCCGAAAGGCTGTCCTACGGCTGTAACTTGCGGTGCAGGAGCGACCGAACAATTCGTTAAATTGTACTGCACCGCTACAGTTTCGTTCAGCCCGACGAAAACATATGCGCTTCCCGATTGCTCGACAATATAAAGATTGCCGTTTATATATTTATCCGTCGTTGTACCCGTGTATTTGTATATAATTCCTACCGTCTGAGCTGTCGCATTCGATAAAATGCTTTCCATTTCTGCAGCTGTCGGCACGTCAATCGGCATACCGTTTGTTCCTGCTCCGCCTATAATCTTTATCGGAAAAATCATTCGTCAGCTCACCTCCTGCGCCTTCATAATTCCTATTCCTATACTTACTGCCGCCGTCGGCTTTTTCGTCACATAAAAATATATAATGTTCTGACTCTGAGAATAAGTCAGACCGTTTTCGGTGTAAAGCGTATCGTCCGCTTTTATGACCACAATGTCCGAATTTCTCAAATCGTCTATGTCGATATAATAGAGGTACGGCGCAGAACTGCCCGACCAAGCATTTGCCGCAATTGAAATCGTCCTCGTTGTTGCAGGCGGATTATAATTGCCGTTGTCGTCAATTCCTGCAAGCTTTTCTTTTTCAAGCGCAAGGAAAGCCCTGTCGCCACTCGCAAGAGTGCTGTATGCTCCCGCTTCAAGCTTTATTGTTTTTATCGTTACCTGCGTTGTGGCGTTTATGCTAAGCGACCATTTGCCCGTGGTGCTTGACTGCAAAAGCGATATCTCTCCGAAAGAGAACGATGCGGGATATGAAGCTCCTGCTCTTGCGTATAGGTTTGCCGCCGAAAGCGTAGAACCCACAAGCACGCTAACAGTATAATCTCTGTTCGGCGTAATCCCGAAAGCTATTGTTTGCACAACCGTTCCCGAAAGCGTAAGACCGTCGGAAGAAACCGTTGCCGTTGTGTTTGTGGCTTTCGTCCACATCGCTATCGGGTGACCGCCTGCCGCCGTCAGATCGCGCGTCGGAACCGCATTTGTAAAATCCCAATTCAGCAGCAGATTTTCGTGCTTGATTGTAGCTACAAAATTTTCTGTTGCCGAAAGCGCCGTATCTGTGATTGCGGGTGCTTGATCGTTCACCCACACTGTCGGGCTGTAAAAAGCCCCGTTTTTAATTCCCATACTCTTTTCTTCCTTTCTTAACTTCTTAACTGCCGAATTTGCAGATTTTTTTCAAAATCATATGCTAACGTCCCCGTTTCCGAAGCGTGTGGCAACCGCCGTCGACATATCATCGGAGTACCACTCCACCCAAACTGTTTGTCCGACGGTTGCATCGACAAGCGATTTTACGCACGGGACAGTCAGCCTCGTTCCGTATGGCTCCTGAACGTCTACCGTCAGCGCCGTCTTGTCCGGGAGCGACATCACGGTCATTTTCTTTGCCCTTTTGCAATTCCTCGTCAGGCGCTTTATTTCGTTTTCTATCATAGGTTGCAAAGCCCGCCATATTTTAAGGGCTTCGCTTGTTGAGTTATCTATCATCCTATATCGTCCCTCCCAATTAAAGAATTGTAGGCGTCGGGAAATCGTTTACCGATGTGCAGGATAGCGTCATCTCGCCTGCCTGACCTATCGGGAGCGTGTAACCCGTAAGCAGGTGCCTTTCGTTCGGAGCGCCCTTTTTGTCTGTTCGGCGTATCGAAACGAGATTGTTTTCTGCCAAGTGGAAAAGCTGTGTTGAACGAATCGTAACCGACTTCTGCAACACCGACTGCCTTTTCAAAGCCCATACTGCATAGTCTGAACATTGCGTATCGGCATAAAAGCCCGTCTTGCTTATTCTCAGGCACTTATTCCCGATAAGAAAAGCGTTTGTGTCAGAAGCGGCGTCGATGTTCAAAGCTCTGCCCCGCGCCTCTGCCGAATTTGAAAGAGACTGTCCGCAAACAATGATATCGTTGTATACTTCCTCGTTTTTTACGGAATACGTTGCGCCGAGAAAATCTTTTCTGTCGGGCGAGAACTGCCAAAGCACAGGCTTGCTCGAATCGAGAATATCATCCTGCGACGGCACAAGCGTGAAATGCCCCGTAGCGTCGTAACCTACCATTCCCACCAGCATATTATTAAGTCCCAAAATAACATCTGCAAAAGTGCCGTCGTCGCTGTCGCACATATAGGTATACGGCACTTCCGTTACCGGTATGGATTTCCCGTCGCTTTTCCGCACCACCGTTTTATCGTTGTAATACTTCGTCAGTATCGGCGGGAGATTGTCTATCGGATTGTCTCCCGTTTTTGTCTGATTCAAAGAATATTTGTCTATAAGCAAGGTGTCGGCAATCGCCTGCAGAATATTATCGCCTATGTTTATTTTCATCGTCGTCATAAGCTTCCCGAAAAGAGAACCGTCAAGATACGCCCATTTGTCTACAAGGTTGTACTTTGCCGTCCTGCTCTCAGGCTGAAATGCTTCTTCGGGGTTTGATACGTAGAATACTCCCTGCGGCAGATAGAACTCCCTGCCATCCGAAAGCATAACCCCCATATCAAGGGCTATCTGCTGTCCGAACCAAGTCTTATTTACGTTGTAATCATATGCCCCGTCAAGATTGGAAAGCGTTATCGTCGCCTTCCTGCGTATTCCGTTCTGCAGGTTTACGCTGAGGGAGCCTTCCTGAATAAAGGCTCCCGACCTTTTGTTTTTCGCGTCGCCTTCCAAAGCAAACGCTGTCGTTCCGTCGGAGTTCAAAAAGCGCAGCCGCGCTATTTTTATGAAGTTCCCCGACTCTATTATCGAAAGATATTCGGCAAAATCCGTAGCTGCGCTCATTCGTTTTCTCCCTCCTGCTTAACCGCCGATAGCTCCGGTTTGCAACATACCAACAAGAAGTCCTATCACGCCGCTTATAATGGCTGTCGCTACTATTTTTGCGAGTTCTTCAAGCCATTTTGACGGTTTGCCCTCGATCTTTGATAATCGCACCTCGTGTGATTTCAGCGTTTCGTTTGTGTGTCTTGTCTCTATGACAAGCTCTGCTATATTTTTGTTTTGCTCGTGTATGGCATCCGCTATTCTTTCAAGGTCATCGAGTCTCTTTGAATTGCTTTTGCACCTGTCTTCCATTTTCGTCAGTCTTTCTGTATCAAAATCGCCCATTTTTTATGCCGCCTTTCAATGTTTAATGGCTCGAATAATGCCACGCAATCACAAGGTTAATTCCCCACCAAACGATAACTGCCGCATAGAATATGAACCCTATCCAGCTCGCCGTCTGAGCGAGTTTTATGTATCTCTTCTCCCAAAGGAATATCAAGGCTATTCCTACCAACGCCACTTTCCAAAACCCGTCAAGATGATATTTCATCATCAGCCGCATAAAAGGATTTTGTTCCACAAATCCCTCCTGCTTCAGAAAATGGCGTGTAAGCGCCCAATCGATCAGATTAAAAAGATATGTAAGTAGTATTCGCCACCACATCTTTTTTCACCGTCCTTTCACTCTCCGAGCGAAAAATATTCATCGCTCTGGGTAGTAATGATTGATACATTTGTCGCATCTCCGACTTCCCTCCAAGACAGGCGTATTGTTTTCGCCTGAATAGCCGAATTATCAAATGTCGACATCTGTATTTCCGCTGATATTTCGACATTATACAAATTGCCTTTTCTGTCTTTGAGAAACTTTGGCTTCGTAGAAGTCGACAAAGCGTAAAGCGCTTTCACCTGCTCGTTTGTGTCCTCATACTCGCCGTTCTCATTGACCTTGCCTATGTATGATGTCAATGTCCCCGACAACGCATTTACCGTAATCGGTTGCCTTGTCTGGTATTTTGTAAAGTTGGTAAGCCAAGACGGATTATTCCCGTTGCTTATATCGCCCGAAGAAAGATTGCACCCAAATGCATATTCCCTCTGGACGTGATAAAATCCACCGCTGTCCTCTTCGCATTCGAGCAACGCCCAAGTCCAATTGCAAGGCGTTACTGCGTTTGATACTATCGGGCTTGTCACGAACGCAGAGCTTGAACCTTTTGTTGACGGGAAGACATAATAGATATATGTGTTCCCGTTCGTCGCTCCGTAGTCCCTGAACATAGTTGCATCGGCGGGAAGTTCCGCAATATGTCTCAGAACCGAATCCCCTGTGCGTCTGCGATAAACCGAAAGGTTTGTTATAAAAACATTGTCGAAAAGTATTGCCCCCGCGTTAAGACCGTTTGCAAAGCTTGCGAGCATATATGTGTTGCCGTCAAACACAAGCGGCTTATATGCGGAATCGTTGCCCATAATCTTATCGTAAACGCTCTGCTCTATCTCGCCCGATATGGTCCAAAGGTAGTTGGTCGTTTGCTCTCCCTGTACAATGACGCCCTCAAAATCGCCCTGTGTATAAGTGATTTCCTTCCCCTGCCGCATAAACGACGTATCGCCCGCAGACGGATAAAGGTTATCGTTCGGGTAAAGCGTCTCGCTCGGATATACACCGTTTTTTCGCATATACTTAAGGTCAACCCTGCCCGGCTGAAGAACTATCGTATACATCCCGTCGCCGAAATTGTTTTGCGCAAAATAGGCAAGAACAGTTTCGCTTTTCGATAAGGTAACTCCGGCAGGATCTATTACCGCGCTTATCGTCCCGTTGCTCGTTGTTATGGTAAATACCGTTGTGGTCTTTCCCGCAGGCACATTGCCCTCCCATACAAACGACCAAGCGGCGGCAAAGCTCATATTCTCGTCTCCCACTTTGTTCCACGTCACGCTTGAAAGCGCGGGAAGGACAAGCTGCATATTGCTTATGGTGTAATTGCCGCTTGCAACGCCCATAATAGGCATCGCACCCGGAAACTTAACCGTTACGGCGTTTGTGCCTGCCGTATTGCACGCACTGACCGCTCCCTCGTAATTTTGGAGAGTGTATTCTACATTGAAGCTTTTCCAACCCGTTGTGGCGTATTGTCCGCACTCGGTGTATATCGTACAGCGCACGGCGTATGTATTGCCCGAAAAGAGACCGTCATACGATGATTGAAGCTGACTCGTTCCGTAGATCTTCCCAGTGTCGTAAAAAGGCTCGTCCGTGTTGGCGGCAAGTGCCCATTCCCACTGCACCCATTCAATACTGTTCTTTTCCGCATAGGAAGCATTTTGCGCCGTCGCGGTAAGCGTGAGCTTTTTCGTAGCTACGGTCGCCGGAAGCGAATCTATACTAACTGTCGGCGAAAGCCTTGTAATGAAATATGCGGGACTGAGAGGATATACGCCTGAATAGTTTCCTGCGCTTCCCGTATACTGATTTACATATAGCTTATATCCGTTTTCATAACCGTTTACTATGTTCGCACCCGTAAGTACGCTTGCCGGAATAGGTGTAGCCTGAAAACGCTGAATGTTTCCGAGATAATCTGTGCCGTAAAACGGACTCGAAAGCGCAATTACTTCGGAAGCATAAACGACGGTCGAAGTTGCATTGTTTTGACATATCGTAATGCTGTAAGCGGTCATAGGCGATGAACCGTTGACCTGCCACGAGATTTCAAGCGGCTTTGTTGCGTCTATCGTCCCCGCGCTTACTCCCGCGAAAGTCGACGGAATAATATTCGTAGCCTGTAAAAGCATCTTCTTTCCAAATCTCCTTTCAATTTCTGTCTTTATATATCGACAAAACGCCCAGAATTTCCGACAAAGGTCTATCAGTCGCATCGTTGCCCACCTTAAATCCGTTGATATAGTAATAACGATCATACGAAGTCGTATTGTTCGTTGTTTTGTTATTTGTAGTCACATTTGAAAAAGTCCTTTGATTTTTGTTTTCCCCCGAAAGCGTATCAGGCTCAAAGCTGTAAGCCGTCGGACTGCCCGCATTTGAAATCCTGCTCATAACGTCATCCGAAACTTGCGAGATCGATTCGATTTCAGCCGTGCGTTCTTCAAGGATCTTGCGTTCTTTTTCTGCCGCCTTGTTGCGCTCTTTTTCTTGACGTTCAGCTTTTTTTATCTCTTCTTGCTTTTGCTTTGCCTTTTCTCTTGCGGCTTTTTTCGTCGCTTCTACCGTTGCGTCTTTAAGCCTCTGAACATCATCGGAAGTCGAAGCCGTTCCGGAGATGATCTCGTCAATCGTTTCCCTCGAAGAGACTTTGGACGGAGTGGTATTGTCTGCTACTTTTTGAGTCCCTTTTACTGCGTCTCCGAAAACTTCTTTCAGCCTTTCAAACGCTTCCGAAAACTCGGGTATACGCTTATTCGCAATGTCCGCAAGTATGGCGTCGATATCGCGCGTAGTGTCCGAAACATCATCAACCGCGTCGAATATCTTGTCATACGCTGCTTTTTCCTCTTCGTATGCCCTCAGTTGCTCGTTATACCACTGTTGCCATTCGGCTTCTTTGAGGTTGTCCTCTGCGGTTTTAAGGCTTTCTTTTGCCTTTTCTATCGCGCTTTCGTCAGCCTGCCATTCCCACTGCCCCGTTGCGGCGTTGTATACTCTTATTGTCCGTTCGGTTTCGGCACTTTCAAGCGCCTTTTGAGCTTCGGCTACCTTTAATCGCTTTTCTTCAATATCAAGCGTTTCCTTTTCGATATTGTGCGCTTCTTTTATGGCGTCAAGCTCTTTCTTCCTCGCGTCAAGCCGTTTGTTTACAGCCTTTTCAAGTTCTTCATAAAGCTTTTTTACTTCATCGGTTGTAGGCGTTGTGTCTTTTCCGCCGCCACTGCCGCTGTTTCCGCTCCCGTTCGGAAGAACTTTGTCCCAATTGCCTGCGAGAATATCTTCGTATCTCTTTTTCGTCTCCGCAATGGTTTCAAGCTCTTTGAAATCGTCTTTGTATTTCGCAATATAATCCGATAGTTCTTTATAAAGCTTTGTATCGCCATAATCTTCAAACAACGCCGCTCTGAGCGTTTTAACCTCATTAAAGTAAGCAAGTGCATCTTCAGCTGCAGTAATTTGGCTTTTTGCTCCAAAGTCAACAGTATATGCTCCTTCGCCAAGCTTCACAAATCTATTGTCCTTCAGCGTTTCTGCAACAGTAAGCAATGCGCCGTCGGGAATTACAGTTTCCCCATATCTTGAAATAGCTTTTTTCGCATTTTTCAGCGCTGCTTTTTCGGCATCGCTTGCGTCCATAAAGCCCTCTTTGACGACTTCAGCTGCGAGGCTTTCTTTCAGCAGTTTTATCTGCTCTTCGTACTTACCGTTTACAATGTCAAGCTGCTTTGCCTGATCTCCCACAAGAGAAGTTATCTGCTCCTGCAGGCTCTTTGCCTGTGATATCTGTGTGTTGTCCCAAGCTCCGCCGTCTTTGCGCTCTTTTGAAAGCGTTTCGTACTGCTGTATAAGCTCCGTCAGATTTTCAACCTGTTCTGCCGTAGCTTTTGAGTTTTCAATGATCTGCTGTCTTGTCTGAGCGGCTTTCGCTTCTATCGCGCTAACGGCAGTTGAAATCGCGCTTACTGCGGTGACTGCAAGTCCTATCCAAGACACAATGGCAGCCGCTGCGGTTTTCTTCGCCGCCGTGTTTGCTATCTGCGCCCTTGTGTTTTCGTCTATTTCATCCGTCGTTTTGCCTTGTATTATTGCTTCCTGCTTAAGAAGTTGATTGTATATGCGCTGATATGTATTTGTTTTTGTAATAAGAGAAAGTCGTTTTTCTTCTTTTGAAAGAGTGCTCCGAATTAAAGCGCCGAAGCTCTTTAAGTTATCAACCGTTGTTTTTGTCGAAGTACCAAGTTTCTCAAAAAAGCTTACAACGCTTGACGACTTGAACGTAATTATAAGTCCGCTTATTATAGAAACCGCGTTACCCAGATTTCCCGTTACCGTCAAAATCGTCCGCGCGAGATCAAGAAGCCCCTTTATCGAAGAAGTGTTTATGCTCTTCTGTATAAACTCAGTCCAAGTGTTCTGGAGCTGCTTTGTCTTTCTCTCCCAAGAGTCGGTTGCGTTCTCTATTTCCTTTTCCGCAGAACCGTATGCCGAAGCGTAATCGGTAAGCATACTTTCGTACATATCCCAATTCTGCACAAGCGCAGTAAGCTGGGAAGCACGAAGCTTGCCGCCGATATCCGACACCATTTCATAAAGCTGACTTGCGGAAAGCACCCCGTCTTTTACCGATTGCGCAAGTCCGGCAATGGCTTTCATCGGGTTAAGAACTTCGCCCGAAGCCTGCGCCGCGTCATATGCGTCTTTCGCGTATATTTTGATAACGTCGCTAAGACCTTTTATCTGTCCTGCCGTCCAAGTCGCGCCGTCCTCAATCTCCGTTTTCGTATCGCCTACGATGTTAAGGATTATCGCACGAAGAGCTGTAGCCGCTTCCGTTCCGCTTCTCTGCGTTACTGCGGTTATCGTACCGATTGCGGCAGTGAGCTCGTCTATGCCTATGTTCGCCTGAGCTGCCACAGGAGCGACAATTCCCAAGCCTCCTGCGATTTTCTCAATCGATGTGGCATATTTGTTATCTATCTCGTTTGCGCCGTCCAGAACGCGCGAAAGAGCCGTTATACTGCCGTTGTACTTGTAAGCCGCATCAACCGCAAGCAAAAACTGATTCGCCGTGTCTGCCGTCGTATCGCCTACTATCTGCGTCTTTACGGAAAGCTCCGCAAGCTTGTCCGCCGTATCGCCGTAACCTGCACGGGCAAACTCGGAAACGTTCGCAAGATATTCGGAAGCCGACTCACCATACTTCGTAGCCGTAGCGAATGCCGCCTTGTTCAGACGTTCAAGCTCGTCAGCCGCCATTCCCGTGACCTTACGAACCGTTACAAGCTCGCTGTCGGCTTTCTTCATTTCATCGAGTGCTTCTTCGAATGCTCGCTTCACTCCCGAAATAGCATTACCGAGTAACATCCAAGTGGCAAACTTCTTAGCGTTTTCGAGCAAGGAATTTCCCGTTTTTTCGGCCTGCGTCCCTATTTTAGAAATGGTACCGCCAACTTGCTCTCCGCTTTGATGAGCTTTTATCTGTGCCGAATCAACCTTCCCCCAGCTGCCAGCATATTGCGAATTACTTTCTTCGCCCTGCTGTATAATGCGCCGTATTTTTTCGCTCTGATCCTTGAATGCAACGGTTTTTGCCTGATAAGAAATGTCGCTTGATGCTTGAGCATAGCGAGAACTTGAGCCTTCTTGCATTTTTATTGAAGATACCCTCGTTCCCGCCTGCGCAGCCTTGCTCAAAGCCTGTTCCATTTTTGACGCTTCTGAAGTGATATTTCTTATCGTGGAAAGAAGTTCATTGTTCGCCTGCGTTGCTTTTTCAAGTGCAGAAAAGTCTGCGTTCAGTTTTACAGGATGAGCATTGAGATATTGCGCAATTTCATTTATCTTCGTCAGCGAAGTTAGCGCACCGCCGTCCGAATATTGTACTTTCAGTTGTATGTTGTCAGCCATCAGTTCACCTCGTTAAAATCCTGCGTTTTTCAGTGCTTTTATAAGTATCGGTTCGGCTTCCGCCGTCGTCCTGTGAAGAGCGAACTCCAAAAACGGTCTCGGAAAGGGTTGCATTTGGTAGATTTTCGAACCCGTCCAATGATATCCCCTGCCCGATTCGATAATGTTCGTTATCTTGCCGGGATCCCAGCCTTGCGACGGATGATCTCCCCACGAAGAATATCGGCTGTTACCGTAATTAAGAGCGTCAAGCCGCAACGTCACCTCGTCATATCCCTGCTCGGTGCTCGTCCGATAGCAGTCCTCGTCCAGCACGCCACCGTCATCGCCCCTGCGCTGGTACTCTGTCGGCTCATATTTGTCGTAAATGTTTACCTGCGCCGATTCGACTACGTTTTTTCTCATAAGGTCGGCGACAGCGGTTTCCAAAATGCCCTGCGTTGCATCGAGCAAGTCTTTTTTGTACTTCTTGTATTCTTCAAGCACGTTCACCTTGTTCCCCTGCCTTTCGTGTTTGCCGTTTCACCGCCCCCTATCGAAATAAGGAGCGGTAAGACGGCGCCCTCCCTTTCGGAAGAGCCGTCTTCGTTTCGTTCTTACTGAACCGTTACGTTGCACTCGCCTGTGATTTCGGGGTTAGCCGTTACCGCAATGTGTACAACCGTTTTGCCTGCCGTTTTGCCTGTTACAACGCCTGTTGCGCTTACGGAAGCCGTAGCCGCGCCTGCCGTATCAACCGTCCAAGTAAGGTCGGAGTAATTCGGCTGAACCAGCGAACCGTCCTTCATAATGTACTTTGCAGGTATCTGCTTTGTTGCCTGAGCCGCAACGGTGATCGCGCCGCCCGATACAACAATGGATTCCACAGCAGATGCGGTTCCTGCAAGCGGTACATAAATGTAATAAGCAAGGACTCCGCCGTTTGCGCAGTCTACGCAAGCGCCGTCGGGCGCGGGACCGTCGTATACAAGTGCTGAGCCGTTGAGAACCGTCGTAGCCGCAGTGGTCTGAGAGCCTTCCGTGTCAGCTGTTCCGGCAAACTGCATACGCGGGATAACATAGTAGAGCCAGCCTACCTGCGTTCCCTGATTCTGTGCGCTTGTGGCTTCGGTCGAATATACCGCCATCTGCGCCATAACGTGCTTCACTGCGGGAGCAAATCTTGCGCCTATGACTACTTGCTCGTTTGAAGCTCCTGCGGCAAAATATGAAATCGTGTAGGTTTCACCGCTTGTCGCTGTAAAGCCTTCTACTGTGCCGTCTGAGCCGATTGTATATGCCGTGCCGGAATTGCCGACATAGCATATCTTCTTTGTAAAGCCGAGAGGAGCTGCTGCCTCTGCACCGTCGGGAAGCGAAATTGTTGTTCCCGTTGCCGTAACGGAAGCGCAAACAGGTGCTACTGCGTTATATGTAACCGCAGAGCCTACCTGCAAGCCTCTTGCCTTCATTGAGAAGTCTGCGTTTGTGAGCGTGAGGTTTACCGCGCTGTCGGAGGGAATCTGTGCAACAATTGCGTTGCCGAGTCCTGCTCTGATCGTGCCGAGATCACACGTAGTGGTAAACTGATTTGTCTGCACCTTTGTGGACTGATAATCCACATTGCCTGAAACGATGTCTGAAATAACAACGTTGCAAGTGCCTTTAAGGTACAGATAAGGGTTATTGAGGTTTATCATATGTTAGGTCACTCCTTTTCATAAAAAATATAACTGCTTCGGAAGCGGAGCTGATTATTTGGCTTGTCCGGAAATGATTCCGTCGGGCGAAACAAGTGCCGCAGTTTTGCCGTCATCGAGTTTATCAAAGCACCAAGAGGGAAACGGATTGTCGCCGCTGATCTTTATCGTTCCGGCAAGTGCCGCAGTTCGGTAAAGCCTGTAAAACATCTCCCTCTCGATGGCTCTTTTTCTTCGCAGAAAACTGCGCACAGTCCATTTTTCATATATCTCTTCTTCTGTTGTGTGCGACATATACGCAACCGACGACACAAGGGTTTCAAAATCGTAATCTATTCCCTCGTCGTTCGCCGCCGCCAAATCGTTTTCCGCTTCCAAAAGCTCTAAGTTCGCCGCCTCGTCGGGGAGCTGTAGCCCGTTCTGTTCGCACAGAAGCGGTCGTATCTCCTCCGAAAAGATATCGGGCGTAATGTCCGCCGTTTTGCCGTCTTGGAAAAATCTGACGTATGCAAGCTTTCCCGTTTCCTTTTCCGCATAAACCTGATACGCCGTTGGCTCGTCCTCTGTCCGCAAAGCCAGAAGCATAAAGCGCATAAGCGCACCGAAAAGTCCCGTCAAAGGTCTGTCGTTTTTGATTGCATCCGAGTCGATAGCCCATAGCGCCGATAAATACGGCATCGAGATGTAAGCCACAGGGAGACTTTGCATCATCTGCGTAACGGCGGGTCGGGTTTCAATGTAGGCGTCCCAATCGGACATTTTTATAGGATAAAATGTAAGTCCCGCGCACTCCAAAGGCTTACCCTCGCGCAAGGCTCTCATATATCTTTTGTCTTTCATATCTGCTTATTTCTTGATTTCTATAGGCTCTGCCCCCGCAACGTTTTCTGTGAGTGTAAGGGTCGTAGCCACGCTTTTCTTTTTCTTTTTGGTTGCCGTCTCTTCCTGCTCGGTAATGCTTACCGCAACGGAAGTCGTTTCCATCGGAGCTTTCGCGGCAAGAGGGCATCCCCTTGCGCCTTCGGTGTTTTCCCACCTTTGCGTATTCGGACAGAAATACTGATGCCCGCAATAAGGCGCGTCTTTCATTTGCTTGCACAGCACCGTGTTCTTGCCGTTTTCACGGTAAGCGTAAGGGCATCTGTAATTCATTTTCCCTCACCTGCCGTTATGCTTTCGGGGTGCGCCGCTGACGGTTCAAGTCCCATTTCAAGACAAAACTCAACATATGCTGCCTGAATGGTTTCTTTCAGCTTGTCCGTGTCAAAATATTTCGCCCACTTTGACTTTTTCAGCTGTTCAAATGCGTAATCGAATTTCGCCGCTCCGCAGCCCTCGCCGTACAGCGTATAAGCCACTTTTACAAGTGCCTTTGCGTACTTTTCAAGTCCTTTTTCCTTGATGTACGGCACAACATACTTTTTCAGCGCAAAAACAATCAGGCTGAAAAGCGTCGTAATAACTGCGTTAAGCAGGTCTGTGAGGTTGATTTGAAAATCCATATGTTTTATTCCTCGCTTTCTTTGTTTCCGTCCTCATCGGACTTAGTTTTCGTGTCATTGCTATATTCGTGTTTACAAAGTGTATTTCCGACATCCGGTGCCCCCGTTTGGATAGATGCAACGTTCTTTCCGGAGAATGCACCCCATTTTGCGTTCATTTTCTCTTCCCCGGTAATAATCGCCTTGAGCGTAGGAGAGAGAAACCCTTCTCCGCATTTGTGGCAGTTCACATTTTATTCCTCCTTGTCAGGATATAATTTGCGTATCGCGGCTTTCGTTCGTAAAGAGTTATCATTTTTCTTTCACTCTCCTTTCGTTAGATGCAGAAAGCAGGGGCTACGCCGCCCACGGATTGCGCAGAGTTGCTGCCGCTATAGCCGTTGATGTCGACAGAGCAGAAATAGTAGCTGCTGCCACTAATCGGCGACCGCTCCCACCAATCAACAGCAGAACCGTTGTAAGTTTTAACTCTGTCCGCATCTGTATCATGTTCTGCATACCATTGCCACCTCGTAAGTGTGTTCCATTCTGCTTGAGACGAATCTCCAGGAGAAGCAAATATTTCTCTTTCCGCGGGCAAAAACAATTTATCGTCACTCTCTATTACAGCGTTGCCTGTGGCATAACCGTTTCCCGTTTTTATCTTTACTGTCGCTACAACTTCTTGCCACTCATCAGGAAGCTGTGCCAAAATAAGCGGCATTACCGTAGTACGCATATAGCAGGCGTTCCACCCACCATTGTTTGTACCCGCTGAGCTCATACCATACTGCGTGCCGAAACACTCCACAAACTCAAGCACAAAACCCGTTGTCCCGCTTCCGTCAGCATAGTCGTACAAATCCGTTGTATTATTCGCAAGTCTGAGCGTTATTGTCTGCCCGTTTTTAAGCGTTATTTGCTTCGTTGCGCCGACCGCATAAAGAGTAGCGGCTTGCCCCACAATAACCGCGTTTTTGAGTTCTTGCGGTGTAGCCGTCGCAAACTTGTTCTGAATTATATACGTTACAGTGTTTGACGAGTCGCTGTAAACTGTGCCGTTTGTACTCAGAACTCGGATAGTCCACGTCCCCGCTGTTAAATCGCTCCAAGTGGACAAGTCAAAGCTTGTCGATGTTGTATCGGTCTGCTTTGCCACATCCGCTGTTGCTATAATCCTATAAGCAGTTGCATTGCTTACAGCCGCCCAAGATATCACCGAGTCGCTGAGTGTTATTGTTGGAGCTGCCAAAGCCGCAACGGTAGCACTCGCAGTGATTATGATATTCCCGCTTACAGAAGCTATGTATACTTTGTTTTTATCCGTCTGAGCGACAGCCGCTCCGCCCATAGTTACCGTAAGCGTTGAATTGTCGTCTATCTTATAGCCGCTATCCGCGGTAATATTCAGCCCGAAAGGCTGTCCTACGGCTGTAACTTGCGGTGCAGGAGCGACCGAACAATTCGTTAAATTGTACTGCACCGCTACAGTTTCGTTCAGCCCGACGAAAACATATGCGCTTCCCGATTGCTCGACAATATAAAGATTGCCGTTTATATATTTATCCGTCGTTGTACCCGTGTATTTGTATATAATTCCTACCGTCTGAGCTGTCGCATTCGATAAAATGCTTTCCATTTCTGCAGCTGTCGGCACGTCAATCGGCACTCCGCCTGTCGGTATGCTGTCAATAAGAGTTGCCATTCCGTCAATCTTTGTTCCGTCCGGAACTGTTACTCCCTTGTTTGTGATGCTCTCCGCAATTGCGGTTTTCGCATTTGAAATACGAGTTATCTCTGAACTTATACTCATATCCTCACCGCCTTAAATAGCGGCAAGAGCTTCGTTTATATCGTTTGTCAGAGAAACCGTACCGCCTGTTGTATAACCCGCGGGAATCGTGTAGCTTGTGGTTGTAAGACCGTCAATCGAGCCCGTAATCGCTCCGTTGTCAGCCATTGTACCCTCAACCATAGTCGCCGCATTGTTGACCTTCACAATTGCTTTCTTGCCGAGCAAAATGTTTGCCGCAACAGCATCTGCTCCCGTCGCGTCGCCGAAAATTGCGGGGATTGCCGCAACCGTCACCTTGCTGAGAACTTTGCCCGTCGTAGGTGTGACGCTCTGCTCGCTTGTGGTGGGTGTCGCCGACTTCTCTTCAAGCGTGATCGATACTGCGCCGCCGCTCGTATAACCCGCGGGAATAGCGAACGACTGTTTGTCCTTTGTGGCGTCAAGCGTAGAATTGAGCGCGCCGTTGTTCGCCATCGTGCCTGTGACGGATACTGCCGTCTCGCTTTCTGCGTCCCAGCCCAAAGCCGTCTCGCCCTGAAGAAGACCCGCCGCAGTAACCGTCTTTCCGGTAGCGTCGCCATACTGTGCGGGAATGGGAGCAATCGTAACCTTTGAAATGACCTTGCCTGCAGCAGGAGTCACAACCTGTTCGCTCGTCGTGGGCGTTGAGGTTTTTTCTTCGAGCGTTATGGAAACGGTGCCTCCGCTTGTGTAGCCCGCAGGTATCGTATATGACTGCTTTTCGTTCGTTGCGTCAAGAGTTGTTCCCAATGCCCCGTTGTTCGGCATTGTACCCGTTATCGCAACAGCCTTTTTGTTCTCGTCGTCCCAGCTTATTGCCGTTTCTCCTTCGAGAAGTCCTGCTGCCGTAGCCGTTTTGTCTGTGGCGTCGCCGTATGCCGCAGGAATAGCGCCGACCGTAACCTTGCTCAAAACCTTTCCCGCGGTCGGAGTGATATTCTGGGAAGCCGTCGACGGAGTTACCGACTTTTCTTCGAGTACAACCGTAACCTTGCCGTTGCCGTTGTGGTAGCCCGCGGGGATTGAATAGGACTGATTGCCCGTCGTCGCGTCAAGCGTTTTGCTCACCGCCCCGTTGTTTACCATCGCGCCGGAAACCGTGTCGCCGTTTGCGTCGACGAAAACCTTCGTCGCAAGGACGTCAGCCGCCGTTGCCGTTACGCTTGAAACGTCCTGAAAATTATCGGGAATCGCCTTGACCGTCACTCCGGAAAGACCGTAATACCCTTGGTCGGGCGTAATCGACTGCTGAGACTTTGTAGGCGTTACAGTTTTGGGCTGAAGCGTATAGTTACCGCCGCCCGCAACGCCTTTTACAACGCCCGCGCCGTTGTGATAGCCCTTGGGAATTGTGTAACTCTCGCCTTCCTGAACCGAAATATCGACAGCACCGTTGTTCGCTATGCCGTCAACTGCGGTTGCGCAATCGCCGAGTTTTGCCGTTCCCGGCACCAGCCCGAAATCAACGAGCTTTGTTCTGATCGTGTTTCTTGAGCCGGTTAAGGCTGTTATGAGTTCTTGTGTCGTTGCCATAATTTCATGTACTCCTTTTCTTTATATCGTGCCTAATAAGGCGTTTATATTTCCGACCTCGGCATAAACCGCCGCCGAGGTAATCGGCAAAGTGTTGTCCTGCTCAACCGAGCTGACCGTATCGACGGAAAGCGTATTCGTTTCCGTATCGACTTTGAGACCGTGCCCGATATTATAGGGCACTCCGCCTCCTCCCGCCACATTTGTTTTGATGTTCACCTTTGACAGTCCGTCATAACCGTAATCTGGCGAAACGGACGTCTCTCCGTTTTCGGATATGTCAATATCCTTTGCCTGAAGCTTTATCGGCTTTTCGCTTCCGCCTCCGCCCCCCACCATAAATGCGGCAAGAACTGGAGTCAGAAAAGACTGTCGATCGTTTTCCGAAAAACTCACGCTTACACCTCCTTAAACTTAAAATCCGATAAGATTTATTTCCGCAACCGCGCTGATTCCCTCACAGCTTGCGGTTATCTTAAGCGGCGTCTTGCTTATCGCCTGCGCCGTTATGCTTATTTTGTTTCCGTGCGTGCTTGCCTTATAGCAACCGTCAGCTCCTTCAAGTGAAAATTCAACGGCTCGGTCGGTCGCTTTTCCGTCCTCAAAATACGCCGCAGTAATTTCAGCCGTATCATACTGTCTTATGCTCTGCGGCACATTGCCCGTAAAAGCTAAATTCGGGCTTGTGTCTGCGTTTTTCACTGTAATGGTGAAATTACCCTGCACTTCTGCGTTCTGCGCAAGGACGGCTCGAATTTCGCTCGTTCCCGCGCCTACGGCTGTCACATTTCCGCTCGCGTCCACAGTAGCCGCATTTGTATCGGAAGAAGTCCATTCAAAGCTTATCGGATAAGTTTCATCGCTTCCTTCCGCCTCGCCGTTTCTTATAAATGTTGCGGCAAGCGTCTGCGTGCTTCCTGTCGTCATTTCGCTTGCACCCGTAATAGCCACAGCCGCCGTAAAATCAGCTCCGCAGGCTATCTTGTTTTCCATATCGTCATCAGCGTTCGGCTCTGCTCGGTAAAGCGAAAAGTACAAAAGCCTTGTGCTTTCTCCCTCGTCGGAAAACTCTTCGGTAAAATCGTTCAAGCCTCTTACCATATAAGCGGACGAGCCCAAAATTATCCGCGTGTTCTCTCGCAGATTTTCGGTAAAAGCGTTCTTCTGCATAATGCAGTTGACGTAGTTTTCGGCAAGCACAACATATGTGTTGTATTTGTTATCGTTTGCTCTTGTGTCGGGTTTCAGTACCACAAAAGGCTCTGCCAGAATGTTTCCGTAAAAATCTCGCCTGTACCATATTGCATTGCACCTGCGCGCATAGCCTCCGCCCGTCACGCTGCCGATGTTCGCCGTACCGGTCACAATCCACACGTTATTGTAGAAAGTGACCTTAGCCCCTTTCGGAACGTAATCCACCTTCGGCGACTCAAATATGATCGTTCGGTATTCTTCGGGCGACACGGTTTGGTTTGCGTTTATCATTTCCGCCGCCCTTATTACCGCTTTTGTCTTTTTGAAAAAATCGGTGCTGTCAAGCCCTTCGCACTCGCAGTCCCACATATCGGGTGCAAATCCGAGCTGCTTTCTTATAAACTCTCCCGTCTGATCGCGGTAAAGTTGCTTTCGTCTGCCCTGCATTACCCGCGCGGGCGCGTTTGACGGATTGCTTTTGGGTACGCCGTCTTTCGCGGCAGTAAAAAGTGCCATATTTTTCAGGTTGTCCATTTGTCCCCCTCCGAATCCGTATACGAAAGCCCAAGCGTTAGCCTTCGCCCCACATTCATTCCCGTGCCGTCGTCTATCGGGTATGAGCCGCAATCGGGATGTTGTCTGCGGTCAAAATAAAACGTTCCCACACCCGCCATATTCACACCGCAAAGGCTTTCAAGTATCGCCTGTTCCATAGCGTAAGACCTCGAATATACTTCTGTCGTAAGGTTCGTGTCATACGCATATGAGGTAAGTATTTCGAAAACTATCGAAAGCTGTGATGTAAAAACGTTCGTTGCAACCGTCCTCCCCATATAGCAGCGTATCGACGTTGCCGCGTCCGTCTGCGACTGAGGCGTATAGGAAAGCGGAAACAGTCTGTACCCGTTGCCACTCTTGCCCATCGGGCAGTCCGCCTTGTAGATAAGGGCTATCTTCTCCTGTGGCGTCGGGAGCTTTCCCGAAAGCGGATCCGGACCGTCATTGCAAAGATATTTCATAAGCCTGCAGCGCGGATATGCGTTATTGTCGGGGGGCGTATAGTTGCCGAGCGGCATATCGCAAAGATAGGTTATTATCTTTCTCGGTATAGCCTCAATCCCTTTATATCCCGCATAATCCTCTGTCTTTGAATACGGATAGTACGGAGAATCAAGCGGTGTCGCTATATTTGCCATATGCTGTCGTCCCCCTTTCATATTTTTTATTTCGCTTCCGCCTGCTCCGCTTTTTCCTCATCCTCTTTGCGGAAGTCCGATATCATTTCATCGTGCGCCTTTTTCTGTTCTTCTATCTCGCCTTGAAGCTTTTCTATTTCTTCAAGGGTTTTCTGCGCTTCTTCGGGATTCATCCCCCTGCTCATCACCATACTGAGACGAGCAACTGTATCGTTCTGTACGGAAAGCAGACTGTATATCTCGCTGTTTACGCGTTTTTCAAGCTCCCTGTAATCGGCGAGCAAATCAAATGCCTTGTCACGCATAAGCGCGTCGCTTTTCATTCTTTCTATCTGATTGAGAATGTGAGAAGCCGCAAAGCGGTCGTAAATATCCACCGCCATATTCAGGTCGTCGTTGCCCTCATATGCAATGTGGAGATAAAAAGTAAGCAGTGCGCCCATAAGGCATTTTGCTTTCGTCATCGGATTTTCTATAAAGCGCGGAGGCACATCGCCGCCCTTGAACTCCGCTTTTTCAATCGAACTGCTCGCTATCGCCTGTGCAGTCGATGTTTTCAGGAGAAGCGGCACATATGTGTCGGCTCCGCGCATTATTTCTTTTGTTATCGTTATTTTCGTTTCAGCCATCTTAAAATTCCTTTCGGTTTGACTTGTTTACGGTGTTAAAAACTTCTTTCCTTCTCTCGGCATAGTGTTTCTGTATGCCAGATTTTCTTCATAACGCCGCATTTCATCGTTCAGATTCTCGGTAAGTGCTTTTATACGCTCCGTGTCGGCTCTTTCCTGATTTGCCGCGTTCGGCAATGTAAATGTCTTGTCCTGCACCTTCGGTGTTCTGTTGAGCCAATCAGCAATATAGCGGCTTTCCCACGCAAGCTGCAGACACAAGCCGAGAATACGCATTATTTCGGGCGAAAGCGTGTTTTCAAATTCTCCGTCAGCGTAAAAATACATTGTTATCTTTTCGCCTTCCGCAAGATCGCCCGAATATGTAACCGTTCCCGCCACACTGTCATATACCACGTCAATAGGCGTAAAAACGGGATTGCCCATATCGTCATCTGCCACAATCACCGCCGAGCATATATCGTAGCCCTGCTTCCCTGTCGCAATTACTGCCCCGCCCGTCTGTTCGGCAGGCGAAATATAGTCTTCCGCAAGCCTATTCGCTTCTGTGCCGACAAGATATTCCTGCATACCGGGAGGATTTGTAAAGCGCGGTATGGCTATTGTCATATATCCCGCCATTGTCGCGTAATACAGTGCCGGAACCGTCCTTGCGGTTTCATCAAGTCTTTGGTCGTTTATGCTCGTGTAGCGCGTTATGACGGTTGCCCATTTTGTTCCCATTCGCGCCTCCTGCCTTACTGTCCTATCGTCATCCAATCGACGCCGATATAGTCGAGCGTTGTTGCCGTCGTAAACGTAAGCTCGGTTATGCAACCGCCAAAATCAACGGCAAATTTGCCGCTCGGAAGCTCAAGCGCCGTAAGCACGCAACCGTCCGAGAGCGCAACTTCAAATGAAGCCGAGCCGAGCATAAAGACAGAGCATATTTTCGGCTGCGTTCTGCTCGGAAGCAGTGCGGGAAATCGTTCCGTAATTTTTCCTTTCAGCATTTCAAGGCTGTCCGTCCCCGCCGGGAAAGCGATATTTGTAAAATCGCATTTGTTCATTGAGTAAGGCATTTGTTATCTCCTTCTGACGGTTATTCCCCGTCTTTTATATTCATCTGAGTTATTATTCTGTGGAAAAGCCCTTTGCGTCTTGTGTCTTCGGGCGGCAGTCCCATATAGTCCTGCTTCGAAAGAGCGTTGAGCTTGAGCACAAGTTCTCTTGTTACTCTCTTGTCGCCTCTTTCAAAAGCGTCCGCAAATCGTCTTGCCACCATTTCTTTATAGTTCATGCAAAGCTTCGGGAATACCGTGCAAATCTCATCTCCCATATCAAGAAGCTTGTGGAAAACCTGCGGTTCAAGCACTTCGCCGTCCGTGTATTTCACGCCGTAAAGTTCTCTTTCCTCATCTGTAAGCCCGTCGAGAACCACAAGTTCGCGGCTTGCGAGAAGCGCCTGCACAACGGCGTCTCGGAACTCACCGAAAAATGCGTCGCGCGGAACTTTGAATGTGCCGCTTTTGCCTGTTATTATTCCGAACTTTCCGTTCACGCCGAGCATAAGCTGACTTACATCAGAGCAATCGCTCTGAAAGCGGAGTGTTACCTGCGGTATTTCCTGAGCGACGCTTACTACCTGCGGCGCCTGTTGCACGTTTGCCATAGCTTTTGCCACAGCTTCCGCAACAATTTTTTCAACATCCGCTTTTGTAAACGTCTTCTCCGCCTCTGCTGTTTTCTTTTCTTCTGCCTGATTTACAGGCTCTTTTGCCACCGCCTTTGCTTTGCTCTGCGCGGTTGCGCCTTTGTTTGTCTGTGCCATTTCTAAAACTCCTTTCGGTTAATGGTTTGTTTTTTTGTTTCGTCCTTTCGAGAACGAGGAAGGGCGGGCAGCGAGAGTTGAACTCGCTTGGATAGCAGCTGGCACCCGCATACGGAGGGGAACATCCCCTCCTTTTCGGGAAATCCGAAGCGTCTTTATCAGACGTTGGAAATAACCGCGAACTTGCTTGCCGCAATACCCTTTGCGTCGACGGAAGCCGTGAGGTTTACATCGATTGACTCATCGCCTGTCTGAGAGGGATTGAGTTCAAGAGTAATGGGGTTCTCTTCGAAGCAGATGTAAACGGGAGCGTAGCCTTCGCCTGCGCGGGCTATCATATACACCGTGCTTGTGGAAAGCATCTGTGTGGGGTTCGGAAGGTTGACCTGACCTGCAACATATGCGTTCGTAAGCTCTGCTGTGGGAACGCCCGATACTGTTCCGAGATAACCACGGGACATATACTCCTGACCAAGAAGTGTCGAGAGAGCTGCATCCTGAGCTGTGCCGGAAGGAAGTATTCTGGAAAGTGCGGAGAAATCGCCGTAAGCAATAAGGCGATCACGCGGTACACCGTTTGCCATAGATACGGCTTTGGCTGCGTTTACCCAGTTGGCTGTTGTGTAGCTGGGGAAACGGAGGTAATCAGGTACATACTGCGCGTTGGAAGCGATAGCTGTCATGGCACCGTTCCAGAGAGCGAGAATCTTGTTTGAAAGACCTGCCGCAAGAGCGTTATAGAATCTGCCCATGTCTGCGCCGCCCTCAGCATTGCCGATAAGCTGATACCACTTGATCTTGCAAGCTGCGGAAACGGGTTTCGGGTTGAGTGTTACTACATCGTCATAGAGGTAGTTCTTTTCAACGGAGCGAGAAGCGCCCCAAGAGCTATCCTGAAATACGAATGCTTCATTGGACTTGATTGTTACTTCAAATGTTTTGCCGTAACGTGTGGTTACTGTCTGAGCAAGGTCGCCGAGAACGTTGGACGAAACATAAGGAAGCATAGGAGTTACAACGTCGCGCGCAATTCCTGCGAGAACGCGAAGGAATGTGCGGTCTTTCATGTATTCTCTCTGCTTAGCTACAAACTCACCGTATGTTGCGGGAGCTGTTTCACCGATAGCGTTGGAAGCGAGCTTTGCGCAGTGCATAAGAAGCTTCTTTGAATATTTTTCGTTTGTCGCACGATATGCGATAGGATCGAGAGTGGGCTTGTACTCGGAGTTCTTACGGATAGCGTTGCTTGCGTTTCCGCGAGCTTCGCACATAAGAAGTCTGCCGACAGCTACAAGGTCGTCACGGGAATCTCCTGTTGTTGTGAAAAGAGAAGCCGGTACGGAATTGAGTTTTATAAATGCGTTCATGGTTTATTCCCCCTTTCTTAGTTTGCTGCCGCAAATACGCGGTGAGCCTCTACGTCAATATATCCGAATCCTGCACGTGTGCCTACTGCGGGGAATGTGCCTGTTTCGATAAGCGTAAAGTATACTGCGCCGTTGTCTGTGGGAGCGGCTGCCGCGGGAACGAGTTGTCCGTTCGCAATTGTGAAGAATTTGTTTGTGGAAAGCTCTGCGGAAGCGTTGCCGATACCGAAACGGTATTTCTTGTCGCCGCCGTCAAAATCTATTCTTGTATAGGTGCCGCGCTCGCCTGCCGGAATGGGAAGTCCGAGTGTGTTTGCGCCTATCTTGTAGGTGTTGCCTGTGGAAGGATCAATCGTCTGTGCCACATTGTATGTGTTGCAAGCGTAGATAGGTCCGTTGTCGGAAGCACCTGCCGCCTTCATGTAATAAGCGTTTTTGTTTTTAATGCCTGTATAGCCGTTGTTTTCAAGTCTGTCTCCGCGAACGCAAAGAAAGCCTGCCGAGCATATTTCGGGAGCATTGCTTGAGTTCTGGAAAACGCCTGTAATGTTGGCTGTTTCATCGAATACTGCGTTTGTGACTTTTACTTCAAACGCGGTGTTTGCTATGTATGCCATAATTCATTCACTCCTTTTTCTTTAGTCTTCGTTGATACGGGAAAGAGCGCCTTCGATGCCGTTGCTTTCTACCGTTTTGCTCGATTTTCCGAGATCCCAAGCATAGGATGTCTGGCTTTCGGAATTGAGCTTTGCGTCGAGCTTGCTCTGCTCATTCATGCATTTTGCAAGGAGCTTTTCTACGGCTTTGCTTTCGCCGCACCATTCGCCGTTTTCGCCTATGCAATCGGTGTATTCGCCACGTTCTGCCGCTTCGCAGATGTCATCGCAGATCTTCTCGTCGAATTTCTCTGCTGCTTTACGGCAAGCGTTGATCTCGCCGAGCTTTGCCTTTACCGCCTTTTTAACTGCGGCAACTCTGCGCGCGTTTTCGGCTTTCTCCATTCCCTCTATTTTTTCATTGGCTTTTGCCAGCTTGCTCTCTGCTTCTGCTTTTCCTGCGTTTGCGGTCACAAGATCTGCGGAAAGAGCATCCGTTATTTCGCTTACATCTATGCTTATGGAGTCTGTTTCTCCAAAGGCGAACGATGCGGAAGCGCAAACGGTTTCAATTCTCTCGGGAACGACAGCTGCCATATCTTCCTTTGTGAGGAATGTATATTTTGCAGTCGTACCGTTTTTGGCAAGAAGGCATACGTTCATTCCGTCCTCAGAAACCGCAAGGACTCTGTGCTCGGGAAAGAGTTTCTGCATCTGCGCAATCGCTGTTTTGCTGCTCATTGTTCGTTTCACTCCTTTTTTAGTTTTGGGTTGAGTTTTCGTCTCGCTGTTCTCGGTGCCCTCAAACGAAGCCGCTCTGATTTTGAGTTCTTTAAGCTGCTCTGCCGAAAGCGTTCTTATGTGCGCGCCCGCAACCGCAGGAGCCACATCAAGTCCGAGTATCGTAGTGCCGAGTATGGTATATTTTTCAAAGACCTCGACAGTGCCTTCCTTGTGCATCTTGTCGATAAGCGTTTCAATGCTTACCTCCATTCCGCTGCCGCCCTGTACGACAATGGTATCTACGAGTTCTTTCGCGTACCATCCCCAAAGGAAGCCCTTGCCTACTATCCACAGCAAGCCGTCTTTATTTTCCGTGCGGATCTCGGACTTCTGCGGGAACCATCCCACGATCCTTTCCGCATCCGGCGCAAGGAACGATGCATATTCTTTGCCGTCCTTGTCTTTTCGTATTTCAAAATTGTGGCTGTCGCCTATCTTTTCGCCCTTGTAGGCGACGAGAATGGGTGTGTCCTCGAAAAGCGCCTTGTGCTCCTCAAGGTTTTCGTATCTCCAATTGTTCCTGTTTATTTTGCCGTTGAGCAGCCACAGCTCTACCGGCACAAGATAGGGATTTTTTCTTTGCTCCGCAAGTATTCGGAGCTGCCCCGTTATAAAACGGCGCGTTTCGCCCGAAGCTATTGTTTTAAGCTGTCCCATAACCGCGCACCCCCTTAAGCGTTCCACGCGGGCAGCTTCTGTACCCACGAATCAAATGACGTGTGCGAGTTTTCCATCTCCCACATATTCCACATCGCAAGCACCTGAGTGCGCATTCTGGAATTGATAAGCATAAGCTCTTCGGTTTTCAGTGCCATTGCGCGGAACGTTTCAACGTCAGTCACTCTGTGGAATCTTTCGAGCGCGTCGTTGATCTCATCCAGAACCGCTATAACCGTCTCAAATGCCTTGTCGGGAGTTTTTATCTCCTCCACAAGCTCCGATGTCGCGGGATATTCTATTTCAAGGTGCTGTTCGTGAAGCATATCGCCGAACACGTCAAAAAGCTTCGGCATTTCGTGCGCAAGGTCGTGTATCTTACGTGATGTATGCATAAGCCCCGTTTCGATGTACACTTTTTCCTGCACCGTATCGAGCCACCGTGCGCCGTTCTGATATGCTGCCACCACTTCTCTCATCGGATCTCTGAGCGCACTGAATTTCGGGTTGTCGTAATTGAAATATTCTTTTACTTTCATCTTTCTGCACTCCTTTCATCAGGTATTGTCGAGCGCGTCTTCCGCGCCCTCCGTGTCTATTTCCTTCCCCGTTTCCTCGTTTGTCGGTCTGCCGCCTTTGTCTCCCGTCGGCGGAAGTGAACTGTCGGGATTTTTCGCCGTATAGCTCGTGATAAGCGGCTTCCTCAAATCAAGAAGTCCTGTTGCGTCTATTGCTTTCGACATCGCTATGTCGTCAAGCGTCGAACGTCCGAGAAGCGCATTGTATCGGAACGTTTCGGAAAGTATTCCGAGCGTCGCGCCCTCTTTCGCCGATTTGAGCGCGTCCTCGTCCGAGAAAATATCTCCGAACGCCGTAAACTTCCATTCGTACTTGAAGCCAAGCTCCGAGAAAATGCGGTTCATCATATTTTCAAAAGCTCTGTATATGCTTTCGCAGTACCTCGCTTCTATCTGCGCCGAGATAGCGGCAAGTCCGGCACGCGGGTCATCCGTTATCGGAATAAGGGCAGACAAACCCGATTTTTCCACCGCATAAGCGTAACCTGTAGCCGATATTTTTGTGGCGTTCGGTGCTTCCGAAAGCTGATGCATCTGAATGTTTTTGAAAGGCGCCGAATAAAGCCCTATTCCGCCCGTATTTGTAGACATCATAAGCTCTTCCCAATAATGGTGGAAAAGCGCCCTGCCCGAAGGTGACAGCTTCGTCTTGTCGGAAGCCGTAATCGACGGTCCGTCCACAAATTCAAGCTCGCCCGTGAAAAGCGCGACGAGCGGATTCTGAACTATCGCCAGCTGTACCTGCTCGTATTTCGCTATATCGGACATCGCAAGAAAAAGCCCCGTAAGAGGAGAAACAACCGTCGGGTTTGTGTCGTCTATCTCAAACGTCCATATCCTGTCTATCGGCAGCGACACCCAATATGCCCATCTGCCATTCTGCGAGTAAAGGTCGGGATTGCCTTCCGCACCCCGTTCTTTAAGCTTTCTGAACTTCTCCCAATTTACATGGAGCGTTCGGTCTCCTGCGTTTATCGTGTTCCGGCTTGCGTACACATACTTCTTCGGGACGGGATTTTCACTTTCGTCAAATATCGACTGAAAATCGCTTATGTACGGTTGGAACAGATCCCCGAACTGCCTGAAATCCGCACCCGGTGTGATGAAGTACATCATATTGAAAGAAACCGTGTACTTCGATACGTTGTTGTAGCCGATTATCTTTACCCAATCGGAGGGAAGCTGCTGCATAAACGCGTAATTTACTTTTGCGTGCGATTTGTCTATCGAATATCGGGAGGCATAAAATACCTTTCCCTCTTCCACAGCCTGTCCGCAAACCCTGTGCATTACCTCCGACGGCTTGAAAGCCTTTGCAAGCTTGTCCGCCATCGCCCATTCGCGCATAAACTCTTTCGTTTTTGCTTCATCCCCGTCAACGTATGCGGGCGAAACATACCAATGGTAAGAAAGTATGTCCTGATACGTCTTGCGTATTTTGAAAAGCGGATATGCCGAATATTCGAGCGCGTGCATTACATTGCGCAAAGGAATTTCATTGTTCGTCGGTGAAAGTATCATCTCGACGATAGCTTCCTTGCTGTAATCAAGCGGCAAGGTGGGTATTCTCTTTACCCTGTCGTTCTGTATGTACGGGTTGTTTTGCATTCCCATTCCCGAACGTTCATATGCGCCCGTTATCATATCTATCGGCAGATTGCCGTAGTCCTTTGCCAGACTTCGGAATTTGTCAAACAGCTCGCCATACGAGCCGTACTGCTCAGACCGTATCAGTTCCGTCATCACTTTCCCCTTTCTCCTGCGGCTCCGCAAGTTTTTTGAGTTCTTTTTCAAATGCCGTAAGACGTTCCCTTATTGTCGGCACTATTTCTTTTTCATGCTCTTTTAAGTAGCGCGAATATACCTCCGCCATACTTGCCATAACCCAACTCCTGTCATCGGGAGAGAGTGCGGAAAGCTCCGCCTGAGTAAGCTCCGCTGAGCGCGAGGGCTTCTCCGCATTCGTATATACAAGGGTGTATCGCGCGGTCATTCTGTAAAACTCGCACTCATCGGGCGCGTCCCCTGCGCGCATAACGTAAATCTTGTATCCTGTCTCCGTCATCTTCATTCTCCTTAAAACATCTTCCCGAATCTGCGTCCTGCGCTCGGCAGCATTTGCGTTCCCTGCGCCTGCACGACTTCGCCGGGCATATAGTTTTCCGCTTCCTTTGCCCACGTGTCGTCTCCGCTTTGCTCTGCAAGGAAATCCCTGTGTTCGAGTATCTGCGCAAGCCTGAGCGCGTATTTGAGCGAAGACCACATATCTCTTTGTATGTGGTTCGATATTCGTCTCTCGCCAAAACCCGTCCCCGTAGGCACTTTTTTAAGGTTCTGTATCTGCCCGCAAAGCTCACGGGTTTTAAGATAAGGCACCGCGATCGAAGCGTCCGCATTCGGGTCAAGGATTTTACGCATTCGCTTATACGCTTCAACGCCCTGTGCAATGTTTGTGGTCAGGAGCTGCACGTTTCGCGCCTCAAACTGTACCTCCGCATAGCGGATCATATCCGCGTCGGGGTCGGTGACGCCTACGCCGCCCGCCTTTATCGGGTAAATGACGGGAAGCGCGTTCGGAAGCTCATTTTCTCTGTATTGGCAGTGATCAAAGCAGCAAAGCGGCGGAAGTCCGTCGTTCAGGTCACGCATAAGTGCTTCTATTACAGCCTTGCCGTACTGCCAGCCGTCTATCGCTATGTATGTCGGCTTGCCATTTTCCATAACGAACGAATACCAAAGGTCTTTCAACTTGCGTGCCTGCAGTATTGCGTCTGCGGGCGGCGGGCTGTCATTCACGAATATCAGGGATTTGAGGTACTTGTCTTTTTTCCATTCGGCTGTCTGCTTTGTCAGTTTCAGAACCGAAGCGGCGCATTTTGCGTTTCGCGCATTGTCCTCGTAGGAAACGTCGTACCCGATTATGTATGTAGCGTTCGGATCTCCGCAGTGGCGCTCCTCCATAAGAAGCATCGTCTTGCTCTCCGTCAGCGTTTCTTCCCTTATTACGGGGTTTTCAACCGTCCCCGTGTATATCGACTCCATTTCTCGGAGCCATTGCTCGGGTGTAAGCTCGTGCTTTAAGTGCATAGCCCATTCGTAAGGGCGCATTTGCATAAGCACTATTATTTCCCACGACGCATCCATAACGAATACGTCCTTTTCACCAAGCCCTATCCGCCTTACCATGTCGCACCGTGTTGCGTATGCGTGGTTCTGCTGCCGTCCGGCAGAAGTAATCGCGTGCTTTTGGTAATCTATAAAATTGGGGTCTTCCACTCCGTTTACCTTGTGCTGTAAACGTATTGCGGGAAGAACTACCTTCTGGTAGGTTTCGTAATCAAAACGCGGGAGTTCTTCCTTTGCATATTCTTCCGCTATGCTGTCGTGTGCGTTATCACCGCGCATCGTCTTTATCGTGAAGCACGAGCCGTAAGCCGTTTTCACCTCGAACTTGTCCGAGCTTGCGTTTTTTATAACGTAGTGGTTTGCAAGCGCGGGATAATCCTTTTTTATCTGTTGGAACGTAGCCGCGCCTATCTGCGCCGTCTCAATCAACGAAGGTCCGAAATATCTCATCTCCGTGTTCGGGTACAAAATACCCTTTGTAAGTCTTTGACACTCGGAGGAATACGTCTTTGTCAGCGAACGTGAACCCGTTATCATCGCTTCCCTGAACCTTGCAAATACGCGGATTATAAGGCGCTGAATCCATTCAAGATCGTTTTCCGCATTTTCGTCGCGCAGAATATCGAGAAGCGCGTCGGGGTACCACCGCCAATATGAAATAAGCAGACACCACGATTCGGCGTCTATTTCTTCATATGACCGTTCAGTCTCTCTTTTCTTTTTTACCCAGCCTATTCCGGCGTGCCATACATATCCTGTCGGCATACCGAATTACCCCTTTTCCCAAGGAGTGTCGCTTTCAATAGGCGACATCCTCAAAAGCCCCAGCTTGTCGTAAGCCGTTCTTTCCTTGTTGTTCGGCACCGCCGCAAATTCGCCTTCGCGCGGTTTTACCCGCATTTCCTGCGGCAACGTCGTTATTTCGGGCTTGCCGTCGTTGCGCGCCATAGTGTTTATGATTTTCAGTATGGCTTGGTCAACCGTGTCTTTGGTGTATCGGTATTTCGGCACGTCTCCTCTCAGCTTGTCAAGCAGCTGATCGTATGAAAGTAATTTGCCGTTTGTCATATATCCGTGTTTTTCAAGTGCGGCAACAACCGCGTCAATGCGCACCTGTTCAATCGGCTTTTCGTCTTTTTTTCTCATCTGCTCGGAAGCAAGACGGTCATCCGCCATTTTTGAGAGACGCTGTGCGCCCAAAGTGTCGCCTTCCCTGCGCACTCGGTCGCTGTCGTAGTAAAGTTTTACCGCTTCGTGCAGTATGTATATCTGCTTGTTCGTCGCCATAGGGTAATCGCCCTTGAAAGCTTCATACATACGATCAAGCTCCGTATATGTCTTCCCGTCGTATCCGTCGCCCCATTCGTTCCTCTGCCTGTCAGTTCCGTTCGGGGAATATACAGGCTCGCTCGGAGCCGCCTCCGATTCGGGTTTCACCTTTTTGTTTTCCGAAGGCTTGAAAAGCGTCCGGATGTCCGTAGTGCCGTCTCCGAAACCCGCAATCTCGCCGTTTATATTGCTTCTGCCCGAAACGTTCACATTCTGCAGATAAGCCTTCCACGGTTCCTGCGTGTGTTCAAAATCGGGCACAAGGTTTATATCAAAAGGCACGTTGTATGCTATGCAGCAGTAAAAGAGCGCCATTGTGTACGAGCGCACCGTCTTTGCAAGCCTTTCGTAATATCGCTCCTCGCAATCCGTGCAGAAATGCGAGCAACCGTAGTGCTTGTCAAAATCCTCCGGCACAGCGTGCGTGTTCAAGCTGTTCAGTGCCGTCCCGCAACCCACACATTCAAACCCAAAGCTCCCTATATCGGGGCTGTCGTTTTTTATGTTTTCTGTATTTGTCTTTTCTTCAGCCATTTTCCCCTGCCTCCGTGCTTGTGCGTCCTGTTCCTTTTGGCGGAAAAACAAAAAAGACCGCCAAAACAACGTCCCGACGGTCGCGCAATCCGAAAATTGCGACAGTTCCCCTGCCGAAACATTATTAGCAGTCTTTGAAAGAAATTCTGTTTAAGTGCCTTGCGCCGCCTCCTACCGCTTCGCAAAGCTCATTTCCCTCATTTTTGCTATTCGCAAATGTCTGCGAAAACAGCAAAATATTTATGTGTTTTCTTCTCCATAATCAGTCTATCATGGAATAATACGCAGATGTGCAATAAAAATAAAAAATGGGGGTGCTATTTTTCAAGCACCCCAAAAAACCCTTGTCAGAACGGCAAATCAAGGTCGTCGTTAACCTCTTCAAAATTTACATCAGGTTTTGTGTTTTCTTGATATTGCGGTCTTGAATCCGTCTCCCGAGTGCGATCTCCGCGCGCAGCGTAACCGTCGCCGTCGCTCTTCTTTTCGCAGAAGTCTATCTCTTTTACAATTATCTCCGTAGTTTTGCGTTTCGTGCCGTCCTTTGCCTCCCACAGACGCGTTTCAAGCTTGCCGCTTACGTTTACAAGCTTACCCTTTGAAAGGTATCTCGCCGCAAATTCGGCAACACTTCCCATTGCCTTGCAGTCAAAGAAGTCCGTCTGCGGCTCGTCCGCTCCTTTGGGTTTGTAGTTTCTGTTGTGCGCTATCGAAAACGCGCAAACGCTCACGCCCGAAGGCGTCTGTCTGAGTTCGGGAGTAGCAACCACTCTCCCCTGTGCAATAACTGAATTTGTCATAGTTAAAAATCCTTTCTTTGGTTAAAACAATCTTGTTTGCTCTGCATATGCGGGGGTTTTGGGGGTGTTTATGCCCGTATATGCGCACCATATCCCCCACGCCGCACCTTTTTTGTTTACGCATTGTTCTATCTCGGCAAGCCTTTTCGGCTCTGCGCTGTTCGCTTCCAACAGGCGCAGAATAAGCGATGTCACCTCATCGACATCGTACCCGTGCCTCTCGGCAAATTTAAGCACCTTGCTTTGTCTTGTCATTTTCTGCCTCCGCAAAGTGTATGCCCCGTTCGGCGAGCGACCGTTTCAGCGCAAATATCGCGTCAAGCCCGTATCTGCCGTAAACATCGTCATAGTTTTCCTGCGTTTTCTTTGCGAACTCCTCAACCTGCTCTTCCGTAAAGCCCATACCATCAACAAGAGTCCAGATATCTATCATCCGCACCGTGTCGGAGGTCTCCCCGCAAAGCTTTATTATTTCATCCGTTATCGTCTTGTTTATGCTCACCTGCAAAGCAATAGGGAGCTTGTATTTATTCAGTATTCCGCTAAGTCTTCTCGACATCTGCTCAATCATTTTCGCTTTTCTTCCTTTCCTCCAGCTCTTTTTCAGCTTCATCCCTCGTGAGAAATATGGTTTTCCCGATTTTCTCAACATTAAATTCCATTGCGGGTACCGTGGCGATAGTTTTTATGTCAACGATCTTTGTCTCGGTCACCTGTAGCTTTGGCTGGCGCTTTTCGTCAAAACATGGTGCAAAGCAATACACCGTATTCCCTACCTTGCATGGCAGGTGTACCCATTCGGATTTATCCGTGAAAAATTTACAATATCCCTGCGGATATTGATATTCCCCAGCGCAGTCACACACTTCGTAATGTAAACAGTCTTTGCAACTCATATTATCCTCCGCTATTTCGCCTACTTCCGCAGTCGGGATTATTTTTTATTTTCAAATGCAAAAAGCCGGAGCCACACCAAACGAATAGCTGGCGCTGATGTAGTAGCCCGTCCCGTCCAGACGGACAAGACAGAAGTCGACGGAGGAGCTGGAGCCGGGCGAGCGGAGCCACCAATGCGCTAGTGTTCCATAACCCTCTAATTCTTTTACACGCCTTCTTGGACTTTCGAAAATGTCAATCGGACTGTCGTCAGGTTCGATTGGCTCATACAACTCGTCTTTCCCGAAAACCTGCGTTATCGAAAGCAAAAACAACTTGTCCTCGGTCTCTCGCCTCTTGCCGTCCCATACCTGCACTATTTTTGTCGGCTTAATCATTTTTTGCAATTCGTCCGGCAGAAGCTCTATCACTTCTTCGTTGAGATATCTTCGCATAGCGCTTTCTTCCCATCCGCCTTTGTTCGTCCAGACCTCGTTCACTGGTTTTGTCTCTTTCAGACAGTTGTGCATAACGAAATATATCTTTCCGCTCTCGTCTTTACCCACATCAAAGCTTACTTCATCACCGTTTTTCAGCGTTACGGGAATGTTATCCCCGCTTTTCAGCACCTCGCCGAGTTTTCCTGCTTCTGCAAGTGCTTTAAGCTCTGCCCACGAAGTCCATTTCGCTTCCTTTGTTATGACTTTGATTTTGTTTTTTGCAATTTTCATTTTTTATTGTCCTTACTTTCCAATTCGTTTTTTCTCTGTTTCACGCCGCATATAATTGTGGCGCAGTCGGCGTCTTCATTCTACAATAGGAATAAATACGTCTCCAAACAACTGAAGGTCTTCGCATTTAGAGCCAGTGGGTCTTAACGTCTTTTGGTCGTCAAAGCATTGTCCGTTTACAAATTCATAGATTTTCCCAACTGTAAACCCGATATCTTTGTCCACACATACTACCTTACCGTTGAAAAGCTTCGGTTCTTCTTTTTCTTTACTGTCCAAAAGTCTCTCAAATGCAATCTTGGCTCCCGTCTCGAAGCTGAATTTATCATCGGGCGAACATTTGGCTGTTGCGGTCTTTATAACCTTGTTCCCGTCATAAAGCCTTGCGAGTGTTTTTTCCCCGTCGGAGGTAATAACGATTTTCTTTTCGCAAGCAAACCCTGCAATGCAGTTTTCGTTCCAAAGCCAACCATCTCCGCGCCACTCAGTTGCATCCTCCTTCATTTTATAGGAGCAACCATAATAAATGGCTCGAATCGTCATATTTTTCCCAAGCCATTTATTCATTTCCCCACGGTCATTCTGCCCGCAACCTTCGCGCCATTCGCTCACTATTCTTACTTTATCTCCAACTTTGTATTTCATTTTGTTTTCCTCACTTCCTGAAAAAGTTCATTATTTCATCTCGTTATAATATTTTGCCACAATCTGGTCAATTACATTTTTACATTCTTCAACTATTTCTTCTGTTGTCCATTTTTTCTTGTACTGGAACATATTATTGAAGAGGACATCCCCATAACCCATATAGTCCCCATAATGTGCATAATCCCAACCAATAAACCATCCTTCTTTGTCAACGGTTCTGAGAGCCTTTGCAGAATATGTAAGTCCTCCGTGACAAGATATATCGATGTCATAACATAATACTCCATTTAACGGAGAGTCGCTCACATCGACATAAGCGGTTGGATGCGTTTTTAGGTTAAGAACATAGTAATCAAAATTTTTATATGTTCCGCCAGCTATTTGTTCGGCGCTTTCTGAACGATTTTTATCGTAAATCATAGGTTTAATAAATGTTTTAATCATTTTTCCTTGTCCTCCTCTTTCAATTTCGCTATTATTTTCTCTATCTGTCCAAACACCAAGTTCAGCGCCGTGTTGCAAAGCCACAAAGTGAAATTCATATTCCACAGTATAGCCGCGCCAAAACGACCCTTATAAATGTTCACTATCACGCACACCGCTATCAGAATTGTACATATCGTGTCCAAAATCAATATTACTTTTCTTTCTTTGCTCATTGTTCTGTCCTTTCTTGCCTCCGAGCTTTATTTTTTAACCTCCACGAGTTTCCATCCGCCAGCCTGATATATCGCCTTTGAATAACAATCTTTGAATGTTGCATTGCCAGTTATGTCTATCAATGTTGAATTATTCCACTTTGCATGCGGAGAACTTATAACAGTGGCATTGCCGTAGATGTTCTTGACCGTGGCATTGTCGTAGATGTTCTCGACCGTGGCATTGTCGCAAATGTTCTCGACCGCGGCATTGTCGTAGATGTTCTTGACCGTGGCATTGCC
>ERZ1035027.174-NODE-174-length-40436-cov-504.486466_pt1 | contig 40436 bp, 60 predicted proteins | sample MGYA00520604_ERZ1035027 | MGnify/ENA primary metagenome ERZ1035027 (study PRJEB33766, sample SAMN09781743) | gut metagenome | biome: gut microbiome | host: Homo sapiens | place: Madagascar | study: EMG produced TPA metagenomics assembly of the PRJNA485056 data...
GACGGCGTTCCATCTCACGCTCCCTGCGGTCACGCTCTTCCTCAAGGCGGTCACGTTCCGGCTCACGGTCTTTGTCGTGGTCGCGGAGCATCATCATGCGGCGAAAATTGGTCTTGCCCATAATCTATACCTCCTTAGGAAATGGACGCAGGTGCGCCGGCGTGGGAACGGCAGAAGCAGCCCAGATATTTGAACGTACCTGTGCCGGTAGCGGACGTTGCCACACGGGTAGCGTAGCGGGTGCGGGTGTGGATGCTCTCAGCAGTTGCCTGAGCACAGTTGCAGTCGGTCAGAGGGTAACGAGTTGCCCCGTCACCGACTGTGATAACGACTGCTGCGTTAATAGTAGTGCTTTCAGGGATAGACTGTGAAACCACGATGCACACTTTAGAGCCGTCAAGATACGCACCAGCGGGCAAAGCAATGATAAGCTGGTTGTTTGCGCTGTCAAAATTGACGGCTGTCGAAATCACTAAGTTTTTACAAAGTTTACAACTAGTCTTGCAAGACATTATCTTGCTCCTTTCTGAGCTTTTGCTCAATTTGAGTTAGTTCATCTTCATTAAATGGCGGTTTTCCTTTTCTGTGGCGATTAGAAAAAGTTCCGTATCTTTTATTCCAACCCATGTATGTTGTCCATTGTTTTAGCGATTGCTCTTTCCCGAGAATTGTGATCTTGATAGTTTTACGCTGGTTGTTAGATTGTTCTGATATAGTGACCCATCTGCAATTTTCAGGACAGTAATTCTCATTTACATTGATTCTATCAATAGTCAAAGATTCAGAATATCCAGACTGCATTGCCCAACAATAAAAATTTTCAAAAGAATGAAGCCAATCGTCGCAAACGCAAATTCCCCTACCGCCATAAGAAGAATATCGTTTATTGTGAGGATTCGTGCATCTGCTTTTCATGTTCGCATAAATGCAATAAAGCCTTGATTTTCGCATACCATGCGTTGTGAATCTTTTTGATGCAGTTTCCTTTTGGAAACATCCGCATGAGGTGGACGCGCCTTTTGTCAAGTTGGAATGATAGCACCGAACAATATTTCCGCAGTCACATTTGCAAAAATATGTTTGATCCCCATTCATTTTCCCGGCTTTTTCGATAACAAGAAGTCGGCCAAAACGCTTTCCGACAAGATTATTTCTTCGAGCGCATCCACAAGATGCTGTATCTCCAGACCTTAAATGATTACTAGTTACGATTTTTTCGTTTCCGCAATCACATTTGCAGCGCCAGTAAACGGTGCCTTCTTTTTTTGGCAAGTCATAGCATCTTTCAATAACAACTAGTTTTCCAAATCTTTTTCCGGTTAAATCAATTGCTTTAAATGGCATAATAAAATCGCTCCCATGTTCTTTATTTGATTCTATTATACCATACGGAAAAAAGTAAAACAATGATTTTCTTGATATAAAATCAGGGGCAGAGGTGAATCCCCCTGCCCCGATGGTTCACCCGGTGTTATCGGGGAGTGCGTTGTGGTTAGCCGCAGCCGCAGCAGTTCACGCCCACGTTGGGATTTGCCACCTGATAAGCGGGGATCGGGCGAGGATTGACCCGGTTCAGGATGGTATCAGTCTGCTGAGACATCACGGTGGTCAGAAGCGCATTCTGACGATCCTGAGAAGCCGCGAACTTCAGGCTCTGGTTCTCAGCGGTCAGAGTGGCAATCTTGTCCTGCGTGAAGTAGTCCATCATAGCGCGGTAGTTTGCGTTGCAGTTGTCGATAACTGCACGGGTATTGTCTGCGATAGCCTGCCGGGTAGCGCAGTCCTCCGTCGCGATGGTGTACTTCAGGTCGCCGATCAGCTGCTTGTTCTCGCAGCAGCAAGATGCCAGCTGCGTGGCAAGTGCGGTCTGACCAGCCTGCCGTGCGTTGCCCTCCTGCATGATAGCAAGGCTGATGGCGTTGTCGCCGTTGGAAACGCTACGTTCCAGACCGTTCACCAGCTGTGCGTTCTGGTAGCCAAGCTGACAGATTGCCTGATTGGTGCCAGCAAAGCCGTTCGCAATGTTGGCGTTGATGCCGTTGATCTGCGCCAGCTGGTCGTAGCCCAGAGAGCAGATACCGCTCTGGATGCCAGCCAGAGAACGGGAGGTATCCTGCTGGTAGAAGCCCTCAGACAGTGCCGCACGGGTGTCTGCGCCGCCCTGCCCGGTTGCGCCAGTGCCGACCAGATAGGGAATGTAGCTCGCCATACCGTTGTCGCTGCCGTTGCGTCCGTTGCCGTAGTTGCCCCAGCCGAAGATGATGGCGAGGATGATAACAGCCCACAGACCTTCGTTGCCGAAGAAACCGCCGCCGTTGTTGCCGCCGTCCTGCCCAGCCAGATAGCCAGTTGCAAAATCGTCCATAACAAAACTCCTTTCTCAGTTTTGCGTTATGCCATCCCACCGCCGTGTGCGATGGGCGAAGCCAAACGAAAGCGGTTTTTGTCAAGTCCGCAAAACTGAGAAGCGTTTCGCTTAGAGGAATGCTTATTTTTGGATTGTTAAGTCAGCTTGAAGGGTTGTCTTTTTTATCTTTCGGGTCGTCCCACTTTTTGCTGGCAGCCCCAAAAATAAAGCCGAGCATTAAAGGAACCCATATTTTGTCATCGCCGCACAAATTGTTGATGTCAAAATCTTTTTCGGAATGGCTGTTTTCGATATCGTCCATTGTGAAACCTCCTCACTTCGGAAGCGTCAAATTCAGGACGCTTGCCAGCTGGTTCAGGTCGATGCCGCGCTCTTTGGCCAGGTTCTGCGCCATCGTTCGGAGCTGCGCTTCGTTTTTGCCCTGAATCAAGTTCAAGCCCTGCATGATGGGTGCGCTCTGCCCGCCCAACTGCTGGATAAGCCCCATCGGGTTTTGACCTGCACGAGCCAGATTTGCCAGCTGCATGATAGGGCTGTGGGTAATCATGTCAAACGGAGAGGACATCGCTTATTCTCCTTTCTTCGCGGTGGCAGTAGGCTTAGAAAAGCTCTTTTGCCACTTTTCCAGTTCATCCAGCCGATGCACGAGGGCGTTGTACTCTTCGACAGGCACATACTGCTGTGTCGGTGCAGCGGTTTGCTGTGCCTGTTGCGCTTGCATCTGCCGCCAAGCTTCCGGGCTGTAAAAATCTAACACGTCGGATTCACCAGTGTTTGGATTCAAACGCTTGCAGTAAATCACCCCGCTGCGCAAGTCTGGGCAATATGTCCATCTGCCGTACAGGTCGGACGGTATCGCCAAAAACTCCTCTCTGCTGGACACAGGTCTGCCAAGCAGCCAACCGCCATCTTGTGCCGGCTGCTGAATAGGCTGCTGCCCATTCATCGGCTGCGGACGCTGCGGCTGTGCCTGCTGCATCTGCGTGTTGGGCAGGGGAGCGGTAAGACCCACCGTGCCCATGCCGCCGTAAGGATTGACAGGCTGCTGCGGAACGTAGGGCGCTCCGGGTGTCGGATAATAGCTCATAAAACATCCCTCCTATTGCATCCAGTGTACTGCACCGGCTGAAAACGAGAGACAACGAACGCACAACGAAGGACAAAAAAAGAAAAGCGCCCACACGGAAAAATCCGCATGAGCGCTTAACTGTTAAGGGCACACACTTTGGAGTGCAATGCTAAGATATCACACCGTCCAATATATGGCAATTCTTTCGACAAAACTAGTGCGAATAAAACAAAATCCACCAGCCTAAAAAGCTGATGGATTATAAGCGGGCGAATAATCACCCTGCCGCCGAAACGGCAAAATTGTGTCTCCCGCATGGTACGCACTGTGAGTAGGCGGGCGGGAGACTGTATCAACTAAAAAATGCCTACTTCTGCTATCGCAATTTTGACGTATGCGCACTATTCAAAACCGTTCAAGCATTTTCGGGCTTGCTATGGCTGGACTTGAACCAGCGGCAATAGACAGTGTCCCGCCCTGCTCTACCAACTGAGCTACATAGCCTTTTCAAATATCCACCCTAATGCGCTTCTTCGAGAGGCCGGGTGGATTTGTTGATGTTATTATACCACAAATCGTGCAAAAAGAAAAGCGGCAGACCCGAAAGCCTGCCGCTTTTTGAATTGTCAGAGCAAAAGCTCAAAACTAATCTCTAGACAAGGTTAGTATATCACACATTCAGCATTTTATCAATGCCTTTCAGCCGGTAGCCTATTGCCGTTCGGCTGTAATGCGTCTGTGCTGCAATATCCGGCAGCGGGAACCGCTCAACGTATCGCAGTAAGGCTATCTTACGGTCAACCCTCCCAAGCGGTGCGTTTTTGATGGCGGCAATCATCCTTTGCCGGTCAAGCCCTTGCAGCGCAGCTGGCAGCACTACACGAGCAGCCGCCATGAGCATCCCCGAGCCAGAAAGGCTGCGGCAGCTCTCCCGCGTTGCGCACCATATTGCCAAGTGCGGCAAACCGGTGACAAAACGTCACCATTTTGCCAACGTCGGCAAAATGGTATGTTTTCGTGAGGCCACGAAAACGTGCGCAGACCATTTTCGTGACGTGCCGAAATTGCTCTTGTGCGGCGTACATTTTGTTGACGTCAACAAAATGCTCGTATGTAGTGCTTGCCATAGTATCCTCCTTACTGCTTTTCCAGCGCCGCTTTCATGCGGTCGAAGAAAAACTGAATCACCGTGCCGATGGTCTCATCGGTGATGGCCCAGCTTACCAGCTTGCCCCACCGGCTGTTATTCAGGTAGGTGCGCAGCATCTTGACGCACCACGCCTTACGCTCTGCGCCGCGTTTCGTCCCCTGAATCTCCTGCTCTGCCCGCTCGATGAGGTCCAGCACCAGCGGCTTTACCGCGGCACCGTAGCCCAGGCGGATGCAGCCGAGGGCGTAAAAGACAAAGCCTCCCAGCATCAGCACAGCCGCCACCGGGGCAGGGATAAGGTCAAAAAGATTAGTTGCCAGTGCTTCCATGATTGGTCACTCCTTTTAACAGATAGTTGTCGATGTCGGCGCGGCTCTTCTGCATCCCCTCGCGGTTGTTTCCGGACAACTGCGCATCCAGAAGGTTGCGCACCCCGTCGAGGGTCAGACGGCTCACCTCGTCGATTTCTTCAAAGCGGCGCAGGTCTCGGGCGAGGGCCTGCGTGTGCTGAAGCTGGCCCTGCTCCAAGGTGCCGATGCGCTTGTCCATCTCGTCCAGACGCCGGTTTTGCGCGTTGTCCGGCTCCTGTGCCTTTTTGATGTACTTGTGGACGATGTCCAGCACCTTGTCGATGGTGATGGCTGCAGCGCACAGGCTGCCCAGGATGCCCAGCACCCACAGCAAAGCTTCTTTTTCGGTCATTTGCCCTCCCGAAGACGGGTCAGGCCCTTCTTTTCGATGATTTTCGGGTAGTTGATCTCGGTCACATTGAGGTCTACGTTGCCGGAGATGCCCGGCACACTGCCTTTGCTGGTGTGCTGGTGGGCGTTGTAGTTAAACGTCACGTTGGGGGTCTCGCCGGTGTAGTCGGCCAGCCAGACGTCGTAGGGCTTGAGCGCCGCACCGTCCACATAAAGGCGGGTGTTTGCGAAGCTGGTATAGGTGTAGAGCTGGGCGTAAAAGCCCATCTTTTCCACCTGTTCCAGCGCGTAGGCGATGAGGTTGGACAGGTCAAGCGTGGACAGCTGCTTGAGCTTGTTTTCCTCCACGTCCACCGCCACCGGCATGGTCAGCTCCTTGCCGTACACCGCCTGCCGCAGCAGGGCAAGCTCCGCGTCGGCCATGGCCTCGCTGGTGGCATAGGTGTAGTAATAGACGCCCACATCCAGCCCGGCAGCCCGGGCGTTGCGGTAATTTGCCTCGAAGGTGGGGTCGATGTAGAGGCCATCTGTCCGCTTGGAGAGCCTGCGGTTGGTGGAGACCGTCTTGAGCATGGCCCCCTTGTAGCCCGCCGCCTTGACCTGCTTCCAGCCATCGAGGGTGATTTTGCCCTGATAGCGGCTCACGTCGAGATAGCGGTAGGGCGGCTCGCCCGGCCAGCCCGGCACGGTGTCCACTGTGGACACCTTTTCAGGAGCGGGGGCGTCCGGCTCCTCTGCCTTGTCTCCGGCAGCGTGGGAGAGGGCCGCCAGAAGCTTGGAGATAAACTCGAAAAATGCTTTCATTCCGCACCGCCTTACTGCCCAAGGGCTTCTTTGATGGCTTCCAGGTCGTCGGTGGTCAGTGCCGGGTAATCCGCCGCGATGTCTTCAAAGGTCTCGCCAGCGGCCAGCCGGATGCGGAATGCCCGCACCATAATGCGAAGTTTCAGGTTGCTGTTCAAAGTTCTCATTCGTTGCTTCCTCCAATCAAATCAGCCATCATAAGCACAAGGTCGTCGTTTGCCGCTTCCAGAGCGTCCATGCGCCCCGGCACGGCTTCCAGCTCTGCCTTTTTCTTCGCTTCGGCGGCAGCGGCTTCTTCTACCTTTTTCTTGGCTTCAGCCTGCGCGTCCAGCTCTTCGGCAGTGTACAGGTGGTACACCTGCACCTGCTCTTCTTCGTCCCATGCGTCTTTTGCTTCTACGCCGGGCACGTCCACCACTTTCTGCACGTCCTTGCCGCCGTTGGGGTACTCGGCAAGGGTCTCGTAGTGGCTGACTTCTTCTACGCCTGCCACAGCATCATGGTGGATGATCTGCGTCTTGTCTTCCAGCCATCCCAAAGACAGGTCGGGGCTCTCGATGGGATTGCCGTTGGTGTCAATAATTTTCACGGTTAAACGCTCCTTTCGTCAGGCAATGCGCTTCCAAGCGTACATGGCAACGTAGGGGGGCATATTGTTGTGCTGGCTCCCACTACCGATGCCAGTGACGCAGTATCCATAAGTGGACCATGACTCTGTCCACTCAATGTGATTGACTGCATGGCGACTGTAGCTGTTGTGGGTCTCACTCGTAACCGTGATTTCAGGATTGTACTCAGGCAGCTCATCTTCGGTCAATACGTGGAACGCTTCGCCCCCCGTACTCCCCGCCGCGTAAGTATCGCCAGCAGCCAGAATAAAGCGGTCTTTGATTTGCTCCCACGTGCCGCCCACAATAGACGCAGGGCTTGTGGGGTCATCACTGGCCCACAGCTTGCCCACGGGATTGGCTGCCAGCAGCGCCGCCCTTTTTGCGGCCTCTTTGCAGTCCTCCAGCAGTTTGTCCACCTCAGCTTTGCTGTAAAAGATGGGTTGCGGGGTTTCCTTGGTGCGGTCGAGGATAATGTCGCCCACGGCCTTTGCGTCGGCGGGGGCGTTTTCGGTTTTGAGGGTTTTGTCGATCAGGTCCACCGTGCTGTTGGTAGTCATAGAACCAATTGCCATTCAGTTCACCTCATTCTTTGCCAGCAGAACCACCACAATGTTGATGTCTGCCGCTGGCCTGTTCTTTGCATAGACGCGGATGTACCCGTCAAAGGTCTCCATCGTTGCGCTTAGGCCCGGGGTAGAGAGCGCTTCGGTGGTGTTTTCCAACGCGGCCATGCCCATTGGTACTTTTTCAATAGAAGAGTCTTCCAGCGTCAAATCGCATTGCCACTGGTTGGCCCCCACAGCGTTTTCTGCTTGTACCCACCCATTGGCAGGCACCGTCAGGCTGTAGGTGCGGGAGCCTACCGCGAACACCGAGAGGGTGAATTTCACATCGCCCTCCGGCGCATTCACCGCGTACAGCCGCACGCTGCCATCCTTTGTCTCAATGATGTTTGCTACTCGCGCCGCGAAAGCTATCATAGCGCTCTCCGGCAAAACCGCCGCAAAGGCGTTCCACTTGGCCGTGCAGTCCGCAAGGGCCACGTCGGCGTAATAGCGGTAAATGCCGATGGGCGTTTCCAACGCCGTCCACCCGGCCTGCGGGGCCGTCAGGGTAAAGGTACGGGAGTACCCGCCGCCGTAGCCCTTGGCGTTCTGCGTCACCACTTCTTTGGCGGCTTCCGAGTAAAGCTTGGAGTTTACTTCGGACGCAGCGGCCGCTTCTTTGCTGGCAAGAGCACTATCGGTATACCCTTTGATAAGCTCCGTTACATCGTTGGCGGCGTCCCCTGCGGCATCTTCCGCTTTTTTTCGGCTTTCTTCCGACGATTTGGCGGCGGCTTCCGCCTGCAATCGTGCAACGTCTGCGCCCGCAACGTCTGAAAGAGTATTCAGCGTCTCCGCGTTCATCGGAGTGCCTTCCACTTCTGGCTCATCGTTGCGAACCAGCGTGACAACTTCCGATGTGCCGTCAGACTTTTTCATTGTCCATCGGCCCGGGTACTTTGCCTTGCGGTCAACAAATACCATAGTAAGGTTCACCTCCACAGATTGGCTCGTCACAGTAGAGCAAGTGGTCATTTGCAATTCGCTCTACCTCAGCCAGGATTTCTTCGATTGCATTCATGATCTGGTACGTCAGCTTATCCATACTGGTTGGAGTGTTTGGCAGGCCACCGGGGCCGCTGCACTTGGCTCGAATGTTGGATACGTTCGATAGCCAGCGGTTTGCGTCGCTTGCGGTCATGTATCCTTCCTCCGTCCAGTTTGTCTTGATGGAAACGGACGCGCCAAGTGTGTTTGCTAGTTCAGACACGCCGCTTTCAATGCGGTTGTAGTCCATGTAACTCAACGCGCCCTTCATGCCAGCGGCCCATTCTATCTGCTCTTCTTCCGTCCACGTTCCAACGTTGGCTTTATCGTGCAGTTCGTTCACGCGGTCAACGTCTGACTGTGTGCGGTCTGTAATCCATATTGCCATAAAGCCTCCTTACAGCATGATGCGTCCGTTGACATCGACTTCAACGTCGTTGGGGAAGGTAAAGGCGGGGATAACATATTCTTTTTCTGTGACGATCTGAACGTCAGCAGAAATTCCATAAGAAGTGCCTCTGGCCCAAAAGACAATGTTTCTGTATGGAGTCCCACTTATCATATAATTCAAGTCCCAACCGTCATAGGCGTTAGAAAGCTTGTAATCGAGTCTTGTTCTTGTCCAGGCAAATTTGCCGTTGAGAATTGTATAATAGAGAGAATCAATGTTAGAAAGACTGCTACCCTCATGCGGGACGTCAGAAGTGCTTGTGTACTCTCCCAACTCTGTTGTAGACAAAACGAAAGCCTTTCGCCTTATTGTTTTGTAAGAATCAAAGTGATATGCTTTATTGTCTTCATCATCGTAGCTAAATGTAGTGAAGTAAGTTGTAATCGCTGTATCACCCATTTTGCTACGGATGGAATCAGAAAAGTTGTTTGGCCAAGTACCGTTTACCCAACTATCGAGTTCGCTGCCATCATAGTTATCAGAGACATCGTTTCTGGAAGTATAAGATTTTCCTTTGTCTTCGTTCCATCTACGAACATCCTCAAGGCCCATCTGCAACATCAGGTTGCGGCCATTGCCATTCAAGCCGCTTTCGTAGTTGTGCTTAACGAGAGCAACCTGCACGGTTCCGTTGCCTTTTGCAAGCGTGAGAATCGTACCTTCGGGAATGGCATCCAAAGTAGATGCGTAAGCTGTAACGGCGCAGGTGAGGCGTTCTTCGGCGGCGGTAACAGTAATGGTGGCGTTGCCTTTTTTAAGCCAGGTCACGCGGCAGGTCGAAGAGCCGTTGCTCTTGGCTACGATGTCCAGCCGAACAACGTCGGCAGGGGATGCAGACCAGTTGATTTCAGGCGCCCCGTAGTTATTAGGTGTAAACGTTGCGGTGATATCCTGCGGAGAGCCCCAACGAACACCGATGGCGCGTGTGCTCAAATACAAAGAAGGAGAATTGTTAACGACTGGAACCGAAGAGCTCACGGAACCAACGTATGCCGAAACGGTGGCGTTGCCCTTGCGATTGTACTTGACCTCACAGGTGGATTTGCCGGATTCGTTGGTAAGCACACGAAGGGCAACGATTCCTTCCGGCGATGCACGCCAGCTAACGGTAGGCAAGTCAGGGTCGTAAGGCAGAAGCTCTGCGGTCAGCACCTTTGGCTCGTTGTAAATCAGCGACAGAGAGGAAGGAGACAGGGATACAGACGAAACGTCTGCCAAGATATAACCAGACAACGTGCCTTTGAAACAGCCCGTATACTGGTATTTGCTTTCCGTTACAAAAACACTGGACGCATAGCCGAAGTTGTGGTTGAACTTCACGTGGTCGAATGCGTCAATGTGCGGGCTGGCACGATATTCAAGCTCAACCTTTTTGCGGTTTGCCAGCATGGCGTAAGCTTCGGTGATGGAGTTTTTGCTCTTGATAAGCATGGCTTCGGTCAAGAGTTCGTTGCTGACAGTCTGCGTAACACCTTCTGCGTCAGCGCTTTCCGGGTACAGATGCTCTGTGCCATCCACGTTGCAGGAGACGTTTTTGACGCGGGATGCAAAGGAGATTTCGGGCCACTGGAAGTTATTGATAACAGGAATCTCGTAGACTTCCGTGCCCTCTTCTGCGGTCAGGTTGACTCGTTCAATGCGGATGTGACCATCTCGCGTCTGATACAAAGCCATGCCAGCAGCGTTTGCGGCCAATTGCAGAATGTCCGAGTTCTTGTACGAGGTCTTTTCGGAAGAAATATCAGTGCTGTATTCTTTCAGTTCTTCGGAGATGTAAAACGAAGGAACGTTACTAGGCAACGTCTCCAGTGCGTCGTAACACATCTGATAGAGCGTGCCTGCCTTCCGCCCTGTGTAGTTCGAGGTCATCATGAACTCAAGGGCATCACGAGCTGTAAAGGACGCTTCCAAGCCATTAGAGGGAACGCTCCACTCCGAAAGATAGAACTTTCCGCCGTTAATCCACTGTGTTTCTCCATCTACGTCCATGCCGTAACGGACGTTCACTTCCTGCCGCTCATACAGGTATCGGAACATACCGCGAGGGTTGATAGCATCCCACGTTTTCTGGCTGTTGTCCAAAGAAAATTCGATGCTATCCTTTGGCAGCTGCGCCGCGATCGGGTCACGGCTGGACGTGTGCGTGTACGAAACAAGGTCTTTCTTGTTATACACTTTGTGGAAGCCGACCATAATCCATTCGATACGAGCACGACGATTCGGAACGCTCCATTCCAGAATGTCTATCGCAATAGAATCGTAGCCGTAAATTTCCCACTCTGTTTCGGAATAAACGTTCTTGTTATTCGATACGGTAAGGGTGCTTACGGTAGCTGTTCCCTTATAAGCCGTGAGCTTGAACTTGGTCGCCCACTCATTCATCATAGACGACCAAACAATCGTCAAGCCGGGAACGGCACGTGTATGCACGCTGCCAAACGAAAGGATGATGCGCGGGTGGCTGGAATCGCTTACAAGCGTCTGACTGATAAAGCCAGCATCCGCATAGGGGACAGAATCCGGCAGCAGTCTGAAACTTCCGTCCAGAACGTGCAAATTTGTTTCCCCAGTTGCGTATTTCGTCAATGCGCGGTCGGATTCCTTTGTGGTATTTTCGACATTGCCAAAAGGAACCTGTGCGGTTGCGCTTGCGGTAGCGTCCTCCTGAGCCCCCGGTTCGGTGCTGTCGTAGAAAATCTCAACAAACTCTTCCGGCACAAGCGTGTCATTGAACTTGTTGAGCCATGCTTGAGATGGATGTTCCATACGTCAGACCTCCACAAGCGCAAGTGCGCAATCTTTCCAGCCCATCACCTTGCCGGTTTTGGGCCCTCTACGCCACATACCAGCCGTTCGGTCGGAAACGTACATCTGCCGCGTCTCATACGCATTGGTGGTCTGGTTCAGGAACCGAACGGAGCAATAGAACTTCGTAGTGAAAGGGCCAATGGCAGCGGCCCATTGTTCGGCGGTGAGGTAGTTCCATTTCACGGAAACTTTCGCTACGTCATGCCGAACAACGGAGCCAACCACCTTGCCTTGCACATTACGGCCAGAGTCAACGATCGTGCTGGTCGTTGCTTCATAAGAAGACGGCTCAGGCATTTCTCTGCCGTCAATCGTAATGAGCGCCGGAATCGCCAAAATGAGCCACCTCCTTAATAGCTATAGGCTTCGTTGCCCATGATGGTGCGCCCACGATCACTCTGTGTTTTCTCAACAGATGCCGTGATTTGCTTGCCATCAAGGTAAAATTTGAAGACGTTGTTTTTGTCCTCGCTTCCATAACGCTGCTTGTAGTCCAGCAGTGCATTATAAGCGCCGTTGTAGACAGCCTCTTTGATTTCAGATGCGCTAAGTTGCTGCGTTGTACTGGCAGCGTAGCTGCTCTGCAATCCGCTGTTTGCATCGTTATACTGAGACGTGCCGGGAACGTTGCTGTAATCAATCTGGCTCAAGTCGGATTCGTTGTAGCCAGTAGAACCATAGGAGCTGCCGGAAGAGCTCTTTTTGCCGCCCAATCCACCAACGATGCTGGCGATGGAAACAGCCAGAACAGCCGCAGCGCCGAGCGCAACCAGACCAGCAGGAATGCCGAAAATGGTAGCAGACAGAGCTGCACCGATGGCGTGAAGCATTGCTACGAACGATGCGCCGATGGTGGAAATCAGAGTGCCCATAGACGCATAGATGGTCGGGAACGCGCTTGCAAGGCCGCCAGACAACGCCGCGCTGATTGCCGTAGCAACGGATTTCAGCGGGCCTTTCACGGCTTGGAACGTCGAACTAAGGGAACCGCCAAGCTGTTTGGTCTTTTGCAAAATCTCACCGAACTTCGAGGTGATGCCGTTCAGCAGCTCACTGCCAATCTGATATGCCTGCGCAGACAGAGTGGACAGTGCATTGGTCAGCTGCGTGCTCAGGTCGGTAATCATATTGGTTGCAATGGTCTTGATTTGCGTGCGCTGCTCCTCGCCCATCGCGTGCCACAGCACAGCAGCAATCGTCGTGCCGATGGTCTTCACATCGCCACTCTGAGCGGCTTCCCAAAGGTTCTGAATGGTGCCCAAAAAATCATTCTGCAAATTGGTATCGAGCTGCTGCCAAGTGCTGGTGAGAGTCTGGTCAAGGTTGTTCACAAAGCCAATACCAGTCTGCTTGCCCTGTTCGATGAACTGGCTTCCAGCATTTGTCACGCCATTGATAAGCCCCTGCATGGCATCGTCAACATAGCCTTGAGCGGCGGTGATACCGTTTGCAAGGCCCTGGTCGATGTAGATGCCGAACTGTTCAAAAACTTTGGAAGGGGAGTGGATGCCGAGAGCGTCCTTGAAGCCATTGACAAAACCATCAGTGAAACTCTTGATGCCGTTTGTAACAGTACTCCATGCGTCTTTTAGACCGTTAATTAGGCCGTCCCAGATGAATTTGCCAAGTTTTCTTAATTCGTCAGGAAGCTTTTTAAACTCCCCGACGATAGACGAAACGATTTTTGGGATTTCAATAACAACGAAAGCCACCATACGCTCCCGCCATTTAGAAATAACGTCAAGAGCTTTGAGAATTGCAGTCCAAATATTTCCCGGCAGTTCTTCAAAAAACTTAACAACAGACGAAACAATTTTTGGAACTTCGGTTGTTACAGTAACGACCATGCTTCCGACCCACTCCCCGATTTTGCCGACGGCAAAGCCAAGGGCATAGCCGATTTTTTCAGGAAGAGAGCTGAACCACTCGCCAATGCTATTTATGATATCTCCAACCTTCCCGGGAAGAGAAGTCATAAAATCAATAGCTATATTCCACTTGGTAACGATAATTTGCTTGATGGCTTCAATGCGCTGCTCAAAAACATTTTCGACATAATGCATCTTTGTGTCAGCTTCTGCAGCGGCATCTGTTTTTTCGCCGCTCTCTTTAGCGCCCCATTTGATACCAGCCCAGTGAAGAACAAGGCCAATACCGACACCAGCGGCGGCAACGGCTCCAGCAACAGGAAAGCTTGCGCCGACAAGCAATGCAACGCCAGCACCAGCAACGCCGCCAAAAATTCCCATCAAAGCAGCAATGATGGTATTAAGAACCGGAAATTCTTTCAGCTTTTCGCCAAGAGAGAATGTGATCCCCGCAAAGGTAATAAGACCTGCAAGACCGATAGAAAGCGTTGCGGCTGTACCAGCAGCTACCCCAAGATTGGTAAGTAGTGTGATACCAGTAATAGAGCCGAATGCCGTTGTTAAAGCAGCCTGAATCCATGTGCTTGCATCGCCAAGATTGGCTTCGCCGGTACCAAGCGCATAAGTAAGGCCTGCAAGGCTTGCCACAAAAGCGATACCCATGCCAAGAGTAATGCCATCCGCGCCCATTGTGCGCCAAAGAACAAAAGAGCCAAATGCGGCGGATACCACTTCGCCTAAAAGCTCAAGAGGGTTTCCACTAGATGCGTATCCTTTTGCAAAACTGAATACTAACGATGCTTCGATAACAACTGTTGCAATTGAAAGAGCCAGCTTTTGCAATTCTGTCATCTTGGAAATTGCTGTCGCAATGTCCGTCAGAAAATCAACGATTTTCCACAACGCAAGTGCGGCGGCGATAGCACCAATAATTGGGAGCATATCTTTGATTTTCTGCTTGATAGCATCAATCTGCTTTGCAAACTCTTCGTTGTACTGCTTGAACATATCGTAGCCGGACAGGTCTACATCACCTAAGATGTTGCCAGCGGATGCGCCGCTGCCAGAACCGGAACTTCCCTGTGTGGGGTCGATGATGTTCAGTTCATCAAAGCCCATCGTGTAGTCTTTGAGGGCTTTGGCGGCTTTCTTTGTCGAATCTGCCGTGTCATCCATTGCGTCACCGATGCCGCCAACGCTGTCAGCGCTCTTAGTGAAATCGGTAAACACGACCTTCACGCCCATCAGCTTTGCAACCCACTCAACAAATTCTCGAATGAGCTGTACAGCAGCGATCAGCGGGGGAAGAATGGATTTCAGAGCAGGGTAGAGCAGAGAGCCAACAGACTTTGCCAGCATATCCAACTGTGCTTTCAGAATCTTAATCTGGTTCGCAGGACTCTGGATGGTCTGCGCAAGATTGCCCTGAATGTTTGTGGTCTGCTTCATAATGGCAATGTAGCGAAGCACTGCCTTATCTGCCTGAGACAGACTAGACACTTGCTTATTAAAGCCAAGAGTAAGAAGTTCCTGCTGTAACCGAGCCTGAGACAGGTCAACACCCAAACGGCGAATAGGTTCAATCTCGCCAGAGATAGCAGAGGACATTGCAGTAAAGGTCTCAGCAACGTCCTTATTCCAATAGGAGCCTTCGTCATAAGCAAGCTGAGTCAGGTTCTTAGACAAAATGTATGCCTTGTCGCTAGCCAGACCAAACGAAGTACCCAAGCTCTGGATGGTAGCCATGTAGGTCATCGCTTTGGTCGGGTCAACGCCAAGCAATCCCTGCATTTTGCTAATGAGCGTATCGGCTTCACCGCTCAAATTACCCATAGCATTATGAAACAGGTCTGTTGCTTCGTAAAAGTCATTGAACTTCGCAACAGCATTGCCAAGATATTCAGCAATAGCTTTCAACGAAACCAGCTTTGCCATGTTCCGCATAAAGCCGTTCATCTGGTTGGACAGGCTGAGATAACTCTTACGCTGCTTTTCGTTGGCAGCGGTCACGCGGTTCGCCTGTGTGACCACCTTGCTCAACTGCGGCGGAAGCTTTGCAAAAGCGTTGCCCACCTTGTCGAGCTGAGATGCAAGGGGAGTAAGGGCAGTAGAAATCTTCTGACAAGAGCTTGCAAAAGAATCAAGGTCAGTCGCTTTCAGCTTGTCGGTCAGGTCAGGAACCTTCCCAATCGCGTTGAAAGCGCTGCCAAGGGATTTAAGGTTCGATGCATCCAGAATGGACAGCGGAGCCAAAGCGTTAGTGAGCTGAGTAATGTTTCCAGACATGGAGTAAAAGTCCACGCCGTTCAAGCCAGACACAGCCGCAGGAATCTTCTTGATGGCATTCACGACCGTGTTGATGCTCTTTGCGCTTGCGGTCGTGTTGACGGTGGAAAGTCCGTTCAGAAAGCTGGTGATTTTGTCAAGCCCGGACATTCCAGCGGATGCCTGTTTCAGCGTTGCAATGGAACCGGCCAGCTTGTCAAGGCTGTTCACAACCTTTGTGACGTTGCCCTTTGTGCGCAAATTAGAAATGGCGGTAGCGAGCTTGTCAATATTAAGCTCTGCACCCTGCGATTCCGCAGAAATCTCTACGGATAAGCTTGTAATATCAACATCAGCCATCACTACCACCATCACTTTCCATCATAGAGAACATCATTCTCTTGATTCGCTCCTGCGCCTCAACTGCGCGTTGGTATTCATACTCGTCTTTCTCCTTTTGAGTAAGGGGAATCGGTCTGTCCATGTACTTGATGGGCTTAGACCCTTTCTTTCGGAACATATTGCCAACCGTAGAGGAAAGCGCAGATGCCATGTAAAAACCGTTTCTCCACGCTTCTGCGTTGGCTCTGCGTTCCCGCAGCTCCTCTGCATCACGGTAGACCTTCGCCAACCAGACATCGCCGTGCCAGAACTGATCGTAAGTCATGCCAATGGAGATGTAATAGGCTTCTACATCGTGGAACAATTTGGAGAAGGAAAATGGCTCTCCCTCTCCGTCTGCTTCCTGAGATTGTGCGGTTACACAATCTCCCACGTTGCGTTTTTTGCGGTCTTGTCCTCAGTGTCAGTTGCCAGAAGGGACTTGGAAGCATCCACGAACATCTCAAGCAGAATACCCATCAGGTCTTCCTTCTCCTCGATGTGCTGGAACATCTCGTCCACGACCTTGCGCTTGATGCCTTTGTTTCGTGCGATGAAAGCACCGTAGAACAGAGCGCGAGAGTTGGACAGCAGATTAGTCATCTGGGTGTACTGGCCAATCTGAAAGCCCGCACGTTCAGTGGCTTCCACGCTGTCACGGGTGAAAGTCAGCTCGTAAGTGTTCTTACCATCGGGGGAATGAAAGTTGATAACCTTAGCAGCCATAATAAATGCTCTCCTTTATAAATAGGGGCAGAACCAAATCCGTTGTTCAGTTCTGCCCGGTTTGATTGATTCGATTTTTGCGGGTTAACCGCCGATAGTCAGCGTTTCACTGAATACAGGCTTCTTAGTGAAAATGCAGTTGATGGTCATTTCCACGACCTCATCCACACCGAAGCCGGACAGGCCAACCTGGTGCATCCCCTGCCAAGAGAAGCCGGAGCCGTCCTGCATCTTCAGGGCGTAATACTTCACGGTGTTGCTCTCGGAAGATTCGTCATAGCCCGCTTCCTTGACCTTCTTGTAGTCATCCTTGTTGTAGTTGGCGGTGAAGGACTTGGTGTCGCTCTGGATGATGCCGAAGATGTTGACCTGCATAGGGTCAGACAGGGTGGTTGCATCCAGAAGGTTCGGCTCGGAGATCAGGTCGGGCACATCCTTGATGTCGCACAGCTTCGTCAGAGCGGTTGCGCTGTCGCCACAATACAGGGTGGTATTCAGACCGGAGATAGCAGTACTCATAGAATGTTTACCTCCTTAGTTTCGGTAAATCATTCCGTCCTCTCTGATTGTTGCCCCGTAGCTGCAATCAATCCGATAGACGGAATTGTTGTACAGCCCATTCAACGGGGCAAACGACTTTCGATAGAAATTGAGCGGTTCCAATACAGAATCCACGATTCCAACGATGGAACGAGCTTCTGCAATGCGTCCGCTTGTTTTGTTAGAGTAGACACGCACACGCAAGGAAACAGCGGCGTACTTGCTTCGGCTGGCAGAATCACGATGAACCGGGAGATTGCTGTTTTCCTCTATCTGCACACACGGAAACTTCTTGACGTTGCTGTCGTTAATTTCGCCGGTAACGAAGATGCCGGGGACTTGCTTTCGCAGCTCCTTAGCAACAACCGTGAAGATAGAATTGAAATAATCAATCAACTATTCCAAACCTCCCTCCACGTTGCTTCGACTTGAGAAGCCATTTCCTCAACAGTCCCCCACATAGCCATAGCTGGCTCGTTGCCATCGGTGTAATTCAACTGCCCCTTGCCGGGAACAGTATCCACATAGGTTCCGGCATTACCGGGGTCACCGTAGTAGTACCAACGTCTGCCAGCACCCTTGCCTTGACCGTAGGAGCCATGTGCACCAACACCAGGCGGTAGTTCGCCACCATATCCGTTGTGATGTGCGCCAGTGCCAAACTCGATAAAGGCAACTGCCTTGCCCTCTGCAATGATGGTGCAGGTGTTCCCGTTTTGCTCAACACGGCAAGAGACATCGTTGTTACCGGCATATTCTGCATTGGCAAAGCGAACTTTCGCCACATCAAGCCCTTTGTCAGCCAACGCCTTTGCAAACTCCTGCGCCTTTTTGTTCAGGGTGATCTTGTACTCCTGTATCTGACGTTCCGCATCACGAAGTCCGGCATCGCTCAGCCTCACTTTAATTTTCACTTGCAGCCACCTCTTTCAGCGCATACAGCGTGTCTGTAATATGCTCTGCGACCTTGACCACAGTGTAATTGAAGGGCTTTGAAACGTCCGTTTGAAACCAGACGTGTGTACCTTCGTAAAGCGGTGTGTTGCGCTTTTTGCTCGACGAACTGACAACGTAGCTGTAATCCGTGAACGCTCCAAAAGGGTTTGCTTCCGCAGAACCAGTAGGCGGGCTGACATTCAGCATCAGCTTTGCGGGGTCGCTCCACGATTCGTATGCGGATTCGCCAGTCTCATTTCCCCACTCGTCCGCAACAGGCGTTTTCTCGCCGATAGGGTTTGAATACCAAAGCGGGCGCTTGTCCAGAGGGCTTCCATTGAACATCAGCCGATAACACCTACTCTCGGAACCACTTCATTTAGCAGGGACTGCGCCACATCGGAACTTTCCCACACACGAGTAATGCCGTTGTTTGTATAACTCGTCTGTCCGTTTGCGCCGATGTGGTTGTACAGTTCCGCTGCAATGCGTATCTGCAACGACTGATACTGCGAGGGTAACTCGTCCGGCCTGTTGCCGAAGGGGTAGCCCTGTGCAAATATCTTGTCTTTGGCGAAATCAAGCAGCAGGTCGAAGAGTGGGTAGTCCTCGTCCGTGACTTCACGGTCAAGTGCAGGGGCGATGTACTGCCCCAGCTTGACTGCCGCTTCGGAATACTGGTCTCCCATACTGCTTTCCTCCTTTCGCCTTAGTAAGCCTTGATGCAGTACACAGCGTCCATGCGCTCAAAGGACGGCAGGACAATTTCGGAGACGTAGATGTTGGTGTTGACGGGATGCACAGTCTGCTCGGTGGTAACAGCAACGCCAGTGTTCACAACGGAAACCTGTGCGTTGGAGATGCCAGCCATCAGGTCGGCTTCCTCAGGGGTGGCAACATAGTACATATTGCCCAGAGAGCCAGAAGGAGCCAGAACGACATAGCCATCAGGCAGATACTTCTCAGCAGCGGAAGTCTCCTCCGGCTTGAACATCTTGTCGTACAGATGGATGCGGATGCCGGATGCACTTTCGACAACAGAACGCGCTTCGGAATCAACAAGCACAGCGGTGGCGGTCTTCATAACCGTCAGGAACCGGTTCTTGATTTCATCCGCAGCAATCATCTTGTGAAAAGTGTTGGTGTTCATGTAGGCATCGGTGATAATCTCACCAGTGTTTGCCAGCACGGTGTTTGCGGCAGTAGCCATCGTGGCAATGGGGGTTGCAGTAGTAGGAGCATCCCACTTCTCCTTGGTAGTCAGAGCCTTGTAATTGGACTGCTGCCAAGTGCCGTCAGGGTCGTAATCGTAGACGTAACTCACGCCGTTGGATTCGATGGAGATGCCGGGCTTGCCAGTCTTAGGAGCCAGAAGCTGCCACACCATTCGCTCGGGCACAATGCGAGCACCGGTGATAAGCTGTGCGGTATCATCATAGACACGATTGATAACGTCTGCTGCAAACTCCTGATTAGTAGCCAGAACAGAGATAATCTTGCGGCGGTCTTCCTCGTCAATGTGAGTGCCCTCACGGAAGAACGGCATATTGGTCTCGGTCATCTTGATGCCCTGACGAGTACGGAACGTAGCCTTAGTGTCGAACACGCTAGGCTTCAGCGAAACGCCAACGCCCTTGTGGCCACGCAGCCACTTCAGTTCCATGCTGACCTTCTTACGGGCAGGGAACAGAGCATCAGAAGCATAGGGCTGCGCATTGGTCGGGTCATTCGTCCAGTAGGCGGCAATCGCAGCAGGAGAGAAGATTTCATTCAGATTCAGTGCCATAATTTAGTCCTCCTTACTCGCTCTTTGCGCCAACATCGGTACGGCAGAAAACGGCGGGAACAGCCTTTTTCAGAGCGGCAATATCATTTGCAGAATAGGTAAAGCCAGACAGCTTTGCCTTGTCCACATCAATAACGCCCTGAATCAGCAGTGCGCCATTGGGGTTGACGGCGGGGTCAACAGTGTGCAGCAGAATGCCAATGGCATCGGTGGCTGCATCGGCAGCGCTGGTGCCAGTGGTGGCAGCAGCTTTCAAGCCAGTTTTTGCCATAGGATAACCTGCCGGAACAGAATTGGTCTCCTTGACGGTAAAGGGAATGGCAACGTAGGTATCAGCAGCCAGAATAGTGCTTTCAGGAGCCGATACCGGAGTATTGGTGTACTTCATGTTTTCCTCCTTAATGGAAAGCGGTCATTGCGTCACTCGATGCCTTGTTTGCGTCTGCGCGCTCCTTCGCAAAACGTTTAGCAAAGGAAACACCTGCGCTATCTGCGCCGTCACTATTGCCATCGGCACCCGGAGGTGTGGGCATATCTTTCAGCAGAGAAGCCTTGTATGCGGTGTCGTGGGCGGTCATAAACTCCGACTGGAGCTTAAACACCTTGTCCGTGTCACCGTCAGCCAGTGCAGACGCAGCCTTGTTGGCGAGCTCAGCGTCATAGCCCTGTGCAACGAACTTCTCACGGTAGGATGCAAGGGTCTTTTCCTTGACGAGGTTCTCTTTGTCGGCAGTCAGGGCTTCAATCTGTTTCTGCATCTCTGCCAGCTTGTCAGCCTGTTCCTGTGCGGCGTTCTCGTCATCGGTGCGCTTTGCCTTAAGCTGCTTCTTGTACTCGGCAGCTTCGCCATTGGCTTTCGTCACGGCGTTACGCAGCTTTTCGATCTCTGCGCTAGGGTCTGCAACCTTTTCAAGCGCAGAAATGATTTCATCGGCGGTCATGCCCTCTTTGTAGGCATCACCAAGCAACGCTTTGTAGTTCATATTGTTAATTTCCTCCTGCGTTTTTTTACCGTTGCTTCCCTGCAACGCTGCGAAATTTGTATCCCGGCTTCCCTGCCGTGTTTATAGCAAAGGGTTATTCGCCCTCTGTTTCTTTGTTTGCATTGCCAGCCTGTTTATCTTCCATGTTCCCGACATTTGTGTCTGTAACATCCTGTTTGAGCTGTTCCTGCGGCTTCGGTGCTTTCCCGTCCTCGCCCAACTTGCCGGAAGCAATCAGGAAGGGCTTGCTCATCTCATAAGCAGCCTGCGGGTCAGGGAACAGACCGGGTGTGGTGAACGCCAACTGCGGGTCAATTGGTTGCTGAATCATCTGTGCAAAAATCTGAACCTTGCTCTGCTGGTTGTCGTACTGACGGCGGGGCAGTTTGATATTGATGTCACTTGCCATCAGCTTAGAACCAGCCGTGTCACGCAGGATTTTCAGCATCACAGACAGGCTCTGGCGTTCAGCATACTTGAACATATTCTCGTACTGCTGCGCCCTTGCTTCGGTGTGATTCCAACCATTGCGGACGATAACTGCGCCCACGTTGTCGGACGTTGCATTCTCGCTACCAGTGGCACTAGGCATGGCGGTCAGACTGCGGTACACGTTTAACATGGAATCAAGCAAGGTCTGGCTCTGCTGCTGGTCAAGCTCGTTTGCAATCTGCGAAACAGAAGCGGGCAGACCAGATGTGGATTTCAGGCACATTGCGCCCAATTCCTTAACCTTGTTCAGCGCATCCTCGTCCACAAGGCAGTTGGTAAACACCATAATGGACTGAATGAACTGCGCCACACCGTCCAGGCGGTTGCTTTCAAGGTCGTTGATGGCATCCAGCACAGGGATAGCAGGCTCAAACAGACCCATCCGCTCCGGGTTCAGCTTATATTCGACCATCGGCAACATTCCCAGAGAGTGGTTCTCCGACTTCGTAACCTTGCCGTTGTCGATTTCAAAGTACTGGTTTGGCGTGTACACGCAAATCAGGTCGTTCAGGTCGTTCTGATAATTGCGTGGGATGTGCAGCACGTTGGCAATGGGCTTGTGCCCAATGCCGGAGTTGTAAATCACATACGCCATGTCCGGGTCGGGAACATCCACCAGAAGGGGCGTTTCGTCCGGGTAGTTGCCGTTATAGCCCTTGTCGGGAAGAACAATGCGGTATCCCTGTCCGCACTCCAACATCCACTGCCAGAGCTGCCGATCAAGTGCGTCCTTACCTTCATACTGCAAGGCGTTGGACAGGCGGGCGATTTCCTCACCGTCACCAGTTGCCGTTTCAGACCGTACATAAGAGCAGGGAGTGCCGCTCATGTAGCCTGTGTAGAAGCCCACGCACTCGTTTGCATGATTCTCTACAATGCGGTTGGTGATTTCGGCGTGGTATTCCTTTGTGCGGTGGAGGACAGGCTGGCTACCCAAGTAGTAGTTGTGCAAAAAGCGAATCTCGTTCTTGTTCAGCAGATGGATAGGCTCTGCCTTGCCCATGACTACTTTCAGCACGTTCGCCCGATTGATTTCCGTCTCCGGCGTTTCAATCGGTCTGCGCCCGGTCAACGGCTCATTCAAGAAGCCGTTGACAACCATCTGATACTCGGCCATGTGTTTCTCCTTTCTGGCAAAATAAAAAGCGCAGCAAGACAAACCTGTTAAGGTCTATCTCACTGCGCCAAAACTGCGCTTCAAAAGCTATTTACTTTTCAGGTGGATGTATAATTTTGACCCATCCTTCCCTTGTGTCTCCTTCGATAACACCCTTGCATCTGTCGCACTTGAAATGGTATCGTCCGTCTACTTCGCCAAGATAGCGGTTGCAACGGACGTTCTTATAGATAGGGTTCTGCCTGATACAAGGGCAACAGATTCTAACTAGCATGAGCGCTCCTTTCATTGGATTTCTGGAAACAGGCTGTTTAGCACAGGCCTGTCAGAAGCTACTGGGAAACTATTCGCACTTCCAGCCGTGCTATTCCTCTGCCCAGAGAAAGCCATTGCAGCTGTTTCATTCTGCTGTCGGACAGATGTTGGGCTGCAATTTTGGTGCTGCATAATGGATTTGAACCAGTGTATGCCCGGTTATGAGCCGGGTGCTCTAGCCATACTGAGCTAATGCAACATAAAACCCGGCTTGATTCATCGTTGCTCTTTGAAATGGTAAAATGTCACAAAACCCATTTCATCGAGAGCCGGGAATAACGATTGGAGGTTGTAAAAGGAAAATTTCCATGAAAACAAAAGTGAATCGTTGTGCTGCGTGACGGATTTGAACCGCCTTATTCTGGAAGTCAAGATTTGAAGGGCGAACCAGACCCCATCCAATACGGGACGCAACTTATATATCCCAGCAATGGGAAAGAGTGTGGAAACCATTGCTGGGCAGAAAGGAGAACGCCTGCAAAGCATTCAGCTCGGAGCCGTAAAGCGTATAGCAGGCATTATGCCGGAGCCGCCAACTCCTTACATACATTATACCAAAAACAACGCTGTAAAGTCAATAAATTAAATTATACGTTACCACTTTTTTTCAAAATGGCCTTTTTATAGGTTCAATTTTGCTGATTCCGTTGTAAAGTTCATCAGCAAGCTGTGCCAGGCTATCTGGTGCATCATCGTGCGGAACTTTGCCAAGCTGCGTGAACATCGTTACCTGTTCCATGAACGCCTTGTACTCTTTCGACTGGTGCTTCTCGTCAAGGAAGTAGAACCGTTTGATGTCCGGCGCATACTGGATGATTCTGGACAGTTTGCTTTGCCCACTGGGCGCACGCTGGCTGCGGACAGAGCAGTGATAGCCCTGCTGCCGGAGCTGGCTGTCTACCACATCACAGTATTCATCTCCGCCGTTGTTAGCTTCGCCACGCACCACGTTGATTTTGTGCTGGATGATTTTGCCCACGACTTCTGGTCTGGTCACGGTCTTATCGCCATTATTGAACACGAGGTCAGGGATGAACACGGCATCTCCGTACACATAGGCGATAGGACAGGCGGTGAAGTCACCGCCGCCCCATGCAATATCCATGACCATGAGCTTGCGATCAGGCTCGCCGTCAGGCAGAACGCCGTTGAAATACCGCAGTTCATCGGCAGGGAAGAGCAGACCTTCGCGCACATAGGGCTTGCCCATGTACTTTGCCCACCATGTTGCATCGTCAATACTGGCTTTCATATCGGCGTAGTAGGCATCGTCAAATCCCACACCGTAGTCATAATTGAAGTTACTGTGTCCGTTCTCGTCCACCGCAGGGATGACACGGAATCTATACTTCGGATTGTCCGCATACTGGTTCTGGATGCGCCCCAGAGGGTCAAGCACGTTCCAGCGTGTACCGACCATCAGCTCTAATGCGCCCTGCTTTTTACGGTCTTTCAACTGGTTCAAATAGGCATCGTACTTGTTATTCAGACGCTCAACATTCAGACTTTCCTCCAAGTCCTCGATCAGGTCATCGCTGTACAGAACGCCGCCCTCGCCGATTTCAACAGCGCCGGTCAGTGTACCACCGATGGAACGACAGGTCAGAGTGGGGAAGCGCTTCTTTCGGTTCAGGTCAACGCTTTCGTCCTTTGCACTTTTGTCCACAAGCTGAACGTCAGGGAAAATTTTGCCCCAGTTGTACGTCACAGGGTCAGTGATGATGGACAGCACTTCGCCGTAGAAGCCATTGGTCAGCTTGTCAGAGTGTCCGCTCATGACCGATGCAACATCAGGGCGGTTGCCCATCAGCCATGTGATGAAAAATATACAGAGCGTACTTTTTCCAGTTCTCGGGGGCTGACTAACCCCAAGAAATTCTACACGATGGAAAAACAAATCCTCTAAGTCACGAACCAGCGTCAAAAGCACCTTTCTTCTCGGCTGATAGAACTTCTTCTCCGGCGCACGATTCCATTCAAGGTAGATGCAATAGCTGTCAAACACATCCCTTGCTTCAAACAGGTACGTCCGGCCGATAATGTCATAGACCTTCGCCACATCCTCGCCTGTTTTCATCTTGCCCATCATGGCTGCACAGACAGAGCGCAACTCACCAGAGTATTTGTAGGCATCGAACCGCTTGTCTTGCGGCAGAACGTCTCTCAAGTTCACCACCGCCTGAAACCAGTCCTCATAGACCTGTGCTTCGGTCGGATTCTGCTTTGCATACGCTTTGATGCTGTCGATGATGGCGATACACTGCTTTGGCTGCATAAAAAAATAGGCACCCCCTACCTGAAAATGTAAAGAGTGCCTACAACTGCACAAAAATCAAATATTCGGTTTTATAATGCTGTTTTCTGAAAATTATTTGCTAAAATTCGTTTTAACGGATGGAATGAGTGATTTATTTGACCTCTTCCGCAAGCTGGTTTAGCCTGCGTTTCAACTCGTCTGCATCGTAGTACAAAGCGTCTGCGATGGCATTGAGAATATCGGGCTTGTCGGTATAATCGCACAGCGTTTCAATGAGTTTCAAACTCTGATCTGACAATTTTACGGTTTTCATGCTTTATTCCTTTCTTATTCGGTTTTACTAGGTTGCGAACAATGTTACCTGTTCTGTTCAGCAATCCGATACCATGTCTGGCGGGTCACGCCAAGCTGCTTGGCAGCATCCGTGACCGTGAGAATGCGCTTCTCCACCTGTTCATGGAGAACGTCAAAGAGGTTGCGGTCATACTCAATGGGCTTGCGGCCTTCCTTGTAATCTGGGCGCTGACTGGCAATCTTCTTGCCCTCTCTGGTGCGCTCAACAATCATGTCACGCTCAAACTCTGCAAAGGCAAGCATCACCGTGCGAATAACCTTGCCGGTGGGGGAGTTGTTCATAACCCCCATGTTCAAGATGTTCACCGAAACGCCCTTATCAATGAACTGGTCTATCAGTTCAAGACCATTCTTAGCGGAACGAGCGATACGGTCAAGCTTCGCCACGATCAGCGTATCTCCCGGCTGGATTTCAGCCATCAGCTTGTCCAATTCAGGTCGATGCAGCTTCGTGCCGGTGTAAACGTCCGAAAAGATTTTCTGTGCGCCGTTGGCTTTCAGAAGTTCCGACTGGGCTTCAAGGCTGTTGCCATCAATCGCCTGACCCGCGGAACTGACACGAGCGTAACCGTAAATCATTCAGGTTCACCCTCCTTTTCAACAACCGTTCCCTCAACGATATATGCCTTATCTCCAATATCACCCATGTCCGGCTCGACAACAATACGGTAATTCATTGAGTTCAAAAGCCTGAAAAACGTAGAAAGATTCAAACTCCCATCTTTTAGCCTTTGATACACCGCTTGTCTCGACCCAAGACCAGAAATTTCCCCAAGCCTAACTATCGTAATGTCCTGACGCTTCATTACGTCCTTTACGATTTCAGCCCCATTAGTGACAATTTTCTCTTTTTTCTTTTTAGTAACCTTTTCCTGCTCGTCCATTTTTACCGCCCCTTTCGCCATTATTGTAAACGAAAAGATTTACTTTGTCAAGAGGGGATTCAAAATAAAAGCGGTCTGCGAGCGTATTATATATAAATATACTCTAGTATGTATTTATACATACTAGAGTAGTATAAGGGTGTTTACTTAGTTAATCACAATCATGTAGAAAATTTTCTATAATAAGGAGTAATTCTGTCAAACTTCATTTCCGTAAAACTTTGGGTCTTGACAAGCATATTTTAACGCTTTATACTTATTCCAGCGAAAGCGAGGTGATAGGCTTGGAAAGACGAGCAGAAACCTCGGAACGTGATAAGCTGCACATGATAAGCACCCGGCTCACAGAGAGCCAGATTGCAAGCATGGAGAGCAGCGCAAAGGCATTGGGCATCTCAAAGGTCGATGTTATCCGCATGGGTATCGAGTGGGTGGCATCCTACGTTGAGAACATCAAGGCATAAAAAAATAAGCTACCAGCGGAACTTTGGACGGCAACGCTGATAGCTTATCCACATCACGAAACGAGAACCTGCAACCACCAAGGGGGCAGTCTCCCTTTTCGGAATCTATTATACCAAAAAGGGCTGCTCTCCGCAAGAGTTAGGAGCAAAAAACATGAACTTTCCAACGACAACCGAAGAATTTCTAAAAACCCTCGCGCACGGCAAAGAGCCGACCAGCGAAGACAGGGAGTACGCAGAAGCACTGGGTAAGCTGTCCGAACTGAACTATCAGGCAGGGTACAAAGCGGGAGCGACCGCGAAGAAATGATTTTGACGCGGACTCATGTGTATTATAAATTACCACATGAAATCGTTCAAAACTATTTACTTCACAAAAATCGGTGGTATAATACCATTACCAACAGATGAAAGGTGGTGAAAAAACATGAACAGCCCCTATACCGAACGGTACAATCGCACGTTTACAATCAGCATGACGGAACGCCAGTATAAGCACTTGCAGAACTACTGCATCAAAAATCGGGCTTCTCTGGCAGAAGCCATGCGTAAAGGTTTCTTTACCTTGCATCCCATCCCGGAGACCGATGAAAACGAAAAATGATACGCTCGCTGAAGTTTGGCGACAGAAGCGAACGTATCATGAACACTCAGAGAGTATAGACCCTCTTTAGGTTATTATACCAGAGATGGCCTACTCTCGCAAGATAGAAAGGTCAAATTTCTATGAATAATAATCTTGAAACCATCCGAATCTTCTCCGAAGATGTTATCCCTGTGTACGACACCGACACCGGCGAAAAGGTTGTGTTGGGTCGAGAACTGCACGAAAAGCTGAAAATCAAAGACAAGTACACTGACTGGATGCAACGCATGATTAGCATCGGTTTTATCGAAGGAACAGACTTTTTTAGTTTTTCGGAAAAATCCGAAAAACCCTCTGGTGGTCGTCCTAGCACAAGCCACATCCTCACTCTGGACATGGCAAAGCACATTGCGATGATTCAGCGGACGCCGCAGGGCATGGAGATTCGTCAGAAGCTGATTGACCTTGAGAAGAACGTGTCCGTCAACCAGTTCGCAGGGCTTTCTAAGGAACTGCAAGCAATCCTTGTGATTGACCAGCGCACCATGAAGCAGGAGAAGCGCATCTCCGCTCTTGAGAACACTATGACCATCGACTACAACCAGCAGCGCGTGTTGAAGCGTGTCGTGAACACGGTGGTCATCAACGCTCTTGGCGGCATAGACAGCCCGGCCTACAAGAGCCGTAGCGTATCCCAGAAGCTGTTCATGGAATGCAACCGGGACATTCAGGACTGGTTTAATGTGAATAGCCGAAACAACGTGCCGAAGAAGCGGTTCGATGAAGCTGTCGAGTACATCAAGAAGTGGAGACCGTGCGCAAACTCTGTTATGTTGGTTCAGGTCACGAACGGCCAGACCCAGATGCCCATGTGAAAGGAGAACGGATATGATTAACGGCGATAAGTACGAAAACCTTGACGAATATATCAGCGACACTCTGGAAAACATGGAGTGGCTTTGGAGAACGCCTGACGTTGGAGAAACCTACAACGGGCGAGTGATCGCTTGCAACGGCAAAGAGGTTGCGTGCGGCTATCTCTCCTACGAAGCAGACGAATACGGCGACTTGAGACCGTACCTGTGCGACAACGGCAAGATTGTCATGCGTGACGTTAACGATTGGATGCCGATGCCGAACGTGACCAGCGTATTGAAAAAGTAAATAGCTTATAAGAAAAGCCAGTGGTTAGAGAACATCTAGCCACTGGCTTTTTTGTTTACGGAACTATGAATCGGCAATCGGTGAATTTGTTTCCGTCAAAATCACCGACGAATGTAACAGTTTGACCGGGAGAAAGCCTAGAAATTTTATCTCTTTCGTTTTCTGCGAATCCAGCCATATAAACTGTATACCCAATGCTATGCGATGTAACAAAATTAACGCTGAACATAACGGTATATGGATTGTCCGTTTTGACCATCATATCAGAAACACTGTTAACCTGATACGTTACCTTATATTGCTTTCCTGCATATTTGTCTTTTGCTTTTACAGCATTGTCCGCAGCTTGCTTTGCATAATCATCCAAATCGAGAATAGGAATATCATCATCCGGGTTATGCGAAGAAACACTAGATGCTACCTGTTCACTGCTTGCAGGTTCAGAACTTGCGGGGTGTTCGGTTTCGGATGCAGCTTCTTGAGATGCAGAATCGCTATCCGATGCACTTTCTACTGTTTTGCCGTCAGAGCTGCTGTCAGGCTCTTCTGCCACAGATTCAACAGCAGAAGAAGGTACAACACTAGAACTTGCTGATCCATCGTGTGACGGCTCTGGCGTTACGGCCAAACATATAACAAGAACCGCAAACGATGCAAAAAAAGCAATCAGCATTCGATTATCTTTCTTGTGCGTTGCTTTGTTATAAAGGCACAATGCGCCAAAGACAGGCGTTGCGACTAAAGCAATCATTCCAAACAAGGCGTACATTTTATGATTTCACCTCTTATTCAGCCGGAGTCAAAGCGACTTCTGTGTTCATTGAAAGTTCAATATGATACCCAGATTTAATTGTCATCGTGGCTTTTACACCTTTGTCCACCATTTGAAGCACCGTAGTAACATCATCAGAATTGTTATCGGCCACCACAAACACAGAAGAACCTTGAATTTTGCTTTCTACTGTATATGTTCCAGCCGGAACGGTGTATCGAATATACTCAAATCCGCTTTTTGTAGTGGCTCTCTCGCCATAATCGCCCAGCAGACCATCAGACAAGAGAATTGTTCCATCGTCAGGTTCTTCTTTGGATTTTCCGGCATTTTCGTTTCTGTAAATAAAATTGTCCGTCTTATTATAGGTCATGTCTTTAATGCAATAGACTTCATCACCAATTACAGATACTTGAATATCCTTAAAACCAACATTTGCGTTGTACCGCTTACCGTTCGCCCAATCTGCGGTTTGATTCCAGTTGGATATTTTCTTCACAGAAGATGCAAGGTCAATGCTTTGCACTACTTGATTCAAATTCTCTGCAAGCTCAATAGAAATATGATTATCTTTCGCGAACTTTCTTATATCAGCGTCATTCTCTTCTTTTTCAGAAGCGGAATCTGCAACAGACGAGGCAGTATCAACCTCTGACTTCTCCGAAATAGAAGATGATGTAACCGCTTCACTGCCAGCCGATTCTGTTGTTGTACTGCGAGGGTTCACAAGGTCTTGAATGAAAGATATAACAATCAATGCTATTAGGATTTTGAACCATAGCCGCTTATAAGCTGGTTTTGGCGGTGTGTTCTCACCACCGCACTGCGGACAGGTTTTAGCAGTTACGGCTATCTTTGCACCACAGTGTTTGCACTTTACGAGTTTTGCCATTTTACAATGCCCCTTTCTTACGGTCAAGTATAACACAGATTAGACCGGGAGAGGGGTCTTTTTGTATTTTTCGGAAAATTTGGAATATTGCACAATGACATACGTTTCGTTTTGTGAGGATGGGGTGGATGTTGGCAAGATGAACGCTGAAAAACGCCTTTTTTGAATTTTTTCTACGGAGACTATCGACCCACCACACCCCCGGCGCTCCCTGTATACCCCGCCGGTGGAGACCCCGGCCATCCAGTGCACCCGGACGGACTGCACACGACAGGCCACGCACCGACACACACGCCCGGACGCTGGACAAGCCGCACCTGTCTGTACTCGATACCAGACAAGCCGCGCGGGGTAGATCGGGATGGTAGCGGGGCTGGAGGGCGTGGAGCGTGTCCGAAACCGTGCAGATTTGGACAGATTGCAACGGATTAAAAAAGTAAACGAAAAAATTTACTTTTTTGCAAAAAAGCCTTGACTTTGTAAACGAATTAGTTTACAATAAGGATGTAAACGAAAACATTTACAAACCACATCACGAAACACCAAAACAGGAGGACAAAAACCATGAAACAAACCTATAAGTGTAGTGACCTCTATACCGCCACATTTGAGGACGGCACGTTAATGACTGGCACACTTGACCAGCTCTATGCAGCCCAGAACAACCGCAAAATGACCATCAAGCCCGTTGTGTGGCTCTGGTGCAGTGACAGCGGCCTGTATATGGTGGACTACATCTTAGAGGGCGCAGGCTGGACACTGGGCGTATTTGACACGCTGGCAGACGCAGAAAAGGCAGTGGCGGCGTTCAACGCACAGCCCGCCACAGATGTTGTCGCAATGCTTACAGAGACCGCTCTAAAATGCTTTACCTGTGAGGTAGAGTGCAAGGCACTGGGCGACGATGGCAAACAATATGATGCTATTTGGTGCCCCGATTATGGGCAAATTTATTACACCATCCCGGCAAAAGTTAAGGTGCTGGGCTACATCCAGCAGTATAAGGAGGGCTAAACGATGACAAGAACAGACGAAATTAACGCCGAAATCCGCAATCAGGCCGTGCGCCTATATCCCAAGTGTGCCGGGCTGTTTGAGCTGCCGTTGATGGTATACACCCAGATTGTAGCGGACAACCTGACCCGCTCCAAGCCGTACCGCTTGAGCGTTGAGCGGTGCAAAAAAATTATTTTGGCAATGCCTGAGTTTGACTGATGGAGGGGTAAACAATGATTGTTTTGGATTTTTCGCAATGGGCCGCCCTCTGGTATGTGGGCGGCATGATCTCCGGCGCACTGGTTATGATCGCATTTCTCAACAGCTGAGGGAGGACTAAAAATGACAACGTTTGAAGAAAAAGTGAACGCATACCGCGAAAATAAGCGGCTTATTGAAGAGCTTGAAGCAATGAACGACGCTGTAAAGGCTGAAATCATCAGCATGATGCACGGCGCGCCCGAAATGGTGCAGGGCACGGCAAAGGCCATTTACAAGGACGTACAGAGTGTCCGGCTTGATAGCAAGCTACTCAAGACGCTGCACCCGGACGTATACGCCGAATGTAGCAGCAAAACCAGCTACAAGCGTTTTAGCGTGGTATGAGGAGGTCAGGTTATGTTATATTATCGTATCCCGGCAGGGCTTGACGGGCGGGCGGTTGTGCCCGCTGGTGCGTATTGTGGCAAGGTCAAGCGGTATCTAATTGGGGGTGAGCTGTACACGGTTAAAGAGTGCGCCCGCTATGGTATCAACACGGCAGGGCTTGAGCCTGTCACAATCTCGCAGCGCCGCACCTTTACAAATTTTGGCGTTAGAATGGAGGTTAAAGCATGATTTACCCCGATAAAGTATATATCCCTGTTGTGCGCGGGTGCAGCGTATGGAGTGTTTCAGAGATTGACACGGCAAAAGCCAAAAAGACACCCGCCCACATTGTGCCCGGCTATATCCAATATAACGGCGGTTTGTACAGCGCTTGCAACGTCTTTTTGTCGGACGCTGACGCGTGGGCATGGATTAACCTTTTACGCAACTATCGCGGCAAAATGTATACTGCCGCCGAAATTGGTAGCATTCGGGAGGTGATCGCAAAATGATTTTTTCTTGCGTCCTGTTTTTCTTCTGGTTTTTCAGCGCACTTTTTAAGGCCAGCAAATAAGAAGCATTTCACCCGGTCAGCAATGGCCGGGCTTTTCTTTTGCCTTGCATCCGACACGGTGCAGGGCTTTTATTTTTGCCCTGCTACAACATAGCCCCATACAAGCGTTTACAACGTTCTTTGCCGTGTCAATGCAAATTATACCGCCAACGCCACAAAACAACGCACAGGGCTTTACAGCGGCTTTTCCTGCGATTGCGCCCACTCAACCGCCTACTATACCAGACCGACACAAGCGGCTATAATGCCGCCTGCGACACGCTGGAGGGCATACACGCGCCCGGACACGCTCAACATATACCAGATACTGCCGCCACGCCAGACGCTGTACAGCTCAGCACAGACCGCCTATTATAATAAGGTATATAAGAGAGTGCAGGGGTGCGCCCTGCTGTGGATCCATGCCAAACGGTGCAGCATATCGCAGACCATGCCAGCCCGGCGGGGTCTGCGTCTCCACCTGTACAGGGTCAGCCCGGCGGGGTCTCGATACTTCCCACGCCCGGCGGCTGGAGGTCTGGCACCGGGTCAGCGGTCAGGGCGGGCAGTTTGGCACCCTCCACCCGGCGGGGCAGTCCAGCAACAAGGGCGCGGCGGGCGGCGCGGAACCATTGGCGGCTTCCGCCGCATCTCTTTTCGGGCTTTCGCCCGATAGCCAATAGAGGTCAGCAATAGTCGTAGCGTCCCGGCTGGAATAGTCGTAGCCAATAGTCGTAGTTTCTCCGATAAAATAGTCGTAGAATAGTCGTAAAGTCGTCAGATGGCTAGCTTTTGAAAGTACTATATATAGTATAGTAACGAACAATCTGCCGATAACCGTAGAGTAATAGTCGTAGCGTTTTCTTGCGAACCATCGTCAAATAGTCGTGCATTTTTTGTGAGAAATAGTCGTTCGCCTTTTAGGAAAAGAGAGGTGCGATAGTCGCTAAGTCATCAGACCACCACAAAAATCACCTTCCGCTTCAATTTCGTATAATTTATTCCTCTGCTAGTTATACCTATTTCGTATAATAACTTTACTTATTATAGTATAAGAGTATAGTTACTCCCGATAATCACGGATTATTCTGCTGGAATAGTCGTATCATCCAAATCCGCTGATTCCTGCCCGATTTAATTCCCGGCAACGCACTATGGTATTTCAATCAATCCATAGCATTGTACTATGAATAGTCGTTCGTCCAATATCTCAGTATTTTTAACCAATAAAGCAGACTGGTCGTTCTGGCCAGTTGCTTTCAATCTGTAATCAACTGCCCACACAGCTATGCAACATTTCTACATATCCAACCGACTACAAAATGAAGTCAATTCTCCATGTATGGAATAGTCGCAGACCGTCCACTAGTCCGAACCTCTCGCCAGCTCTTGCCTACGGTTTACTATGCTGGCTAACGGTATAGCTTTTGGAGATAGAGGGTTGTAGGGGGAAAGAACCATTCACAATTTCGCATAACTATTATTTATTCACTTTTGAACTATCACGGCACACACGGCTCCGTCAACGCGCACGCCCGCGCATATAACGCCCGCGGACGCGCTAAACACACGGGGAGGGAAAGGGGGAGCACGGAAGATGTTAGGGGGATTATAGGGGGTAATAGGGGTTGTAGGGGAAAGAGGGGGACAAAAGGGGGAAAGAGGAAACAAGGGGGAAAGGGGACAAAAATTTGAAAGCCATTTCCGAAAGTGATAGTCGAAGCGCTTTTTCGTCTCACTCATCCCGCTTTCGTCTCAATCAGCCATTCAATTAGACGAATAGCTGCTGGCATCTGCCCATCTGGCTGCTATCATCGCGGGAAAGGCGTGTAGGAGCCTGTCTGGCGCGTTTTTCCGATTGACCCGATAACTTTCACGTCCGACCCCGAAAAGCCTTTTCTCCACGCTTCTGTATCGGTCTGATTGCATTGTCTAGTCTGAGATATGCCGTCAGCATCAACGGAGAGCCGTCTACGAGCGTCTGTGTCGCGTTTTTGAGATTAAGTCGATAAAGTTATCGTCTAGCACCTAAAACGCCTTAAAACAGGTTTTCTCGCGGTGTTTGAGTGAAACAAGAAAAAAGCCATCCTGTCATACGTTGACAAAACAGCTCTTGACGATTCGTTGTATTGCGCTCATTCTTCAACCAGAGCAATTTTTGGAAGCTGGTCAACAGGTGTTCTCATAACCCACTGAAATGTCTCCCAAAGCCCATCGTACGTCTGGAAGATGTTTGCATGACGTCTTTCATCGCCCCGATGAACCCCGATAAAAAGTCTTACGGCAAAATCAGCTTCATTGCGTTGCAGGCCAATGGACATTAACAGTTTTTTGTATCGATTTTTCGTTATATTTTTGCTCTCCTTTCAGTCCATCCAAGTATACTCTTGAAACCGTTGAATCTGCTTGTTAAACGTAATCGGAAGGTCGCCTATCTCACCTTCCTTGTTCTTGCTCAGCCGAAACAGGTACTTGTCGGGGTTATCGCCGGACAGAAGGATAATTGCATCAGCGTCCTGTTCAATCTGTCCGCTCTCTCGCAAGTCGGAGTTAGTAGGCGTTGCTCCGGGCTTGGAGGGGTTTCGATTAAGCTGTGCCAGTGCCACAACGACAATTCCTGTGGTCTGTGCCAGTTCATGCAGGGCAATGGATATGGCTGTAATGGCGGCATATCTGTCTTTTGCGCCCGTTTCATGGATGAGTTGAAGATAGTCTACGAAGATGACCTGAGCCTTTTTACGGAGAGCCTGAGCCTTCATCCATGCCACGTTCTTTCCGGCAGCGGAACGGATATACAAGGGCATTTTCATGTTCTTTGCCTGCCCGTCAATCTCATTCAAGCTGACCGCCTTGTTTTTCACCGCGTCCAGAGGGCAGTATATCTGATTAGCCATCAGACGTGCGCCCAGCTTGCGTTTGCTGGTCTCTAGGCTGAAATAGTACACGGTGTAGTCCTGCTTTGCCATGCTTGCTGCTATTTGCAAGGACAGGGCTGTTTTGCCCGCAGACGGTCTGCCGCCGATGATTATAAAATCGCCCGGTGAGATGTGCAGTGCTTCATCCAGCCGTTCTATGCCTGTTTTGATGTACACAGGCTTCTCGTCCATGTGAAGCACATAGTCGTTCAGCACGTCCTCGTATGTCCATGCATCTTCTTCCTCAGTTTTCAGGCTCATTGCTTCACCCATCTGCTGGTAGATTTCAGACAAGTCCTCATAGGTCGTTAATGCGCTGGCAGATTCAATGGCAAGAGACTGGAAGCGCCTTAATGCGGCATTTTCCTTTATCCGCTTAGCCCATTCTCCCATGCGTTCACGGCTGAGGACAACGCACTCGGCTTCACACGCTTTGCCACACTCCACAATCAAATCTGCAACGTTCTTGTGCGTCTCTCTGAGGTCTACAACGTCTACATATCCGCGAAGTTCCCAATAGCCTTTAATCGCATTAAAAGCCTCTTGCAACTCTTTCGTTTCAAAGTCTGAATCATCAACTTCAACCATGACTTCGGTTGCAACATCTCTCTTGCACAGCGTCAGACCTCCGATAAATACCGTTTGAACGTCCATTGTCATAGTCTAGGAAACTCCATCTCCGTACTTTGCTCGTACTGGTCATCCTGTTTCAATGCGTAAATGTCCTGCCATCCAGCATAGATGCTCTGGTCGAGAATGGCTTTCCAGTCATGTCGATCAAACTTTTCCAGCTTGTTGCATAGCATCTGTTTTGCCCGGTCTGTCATAGGCTTCTTGATTCTTGTACGCATCTGTGCGAACTCTCGCAGGGATTCCAGCAGGGCTTTATCGCCACGCGCAAAGTCGGAAAAGATGTCAGGTTTCTTCTTGGCCGCGCTCTCCGGCAAGGTCTTGACGTTCGTTTGAATGTCAGTTGATGCTATGCGTTCATTGTCATCTGACTTTGAACCCATAGATGAGCCGACTTTCATCTCATTTATGACATGAGGATGAGCTGACTTTCGTGTAGACCATCCTTTTGACGCAATATCGCTTCTTTTGCATTCTTCATCGAGCAGATGTTTAATCAAAATGAAACAAGATTCTGCTTTTTTTGAGTTCAAAGTTGCGTCTTTTTCTTCAAAAACGTATGCACAGATTGCATCGTAGAGTTCCAACTTCTCTTTACTTTTGAGTGTGGAGATGGCTTCAAAGTAGTATCGTTGGAATGTAAAGCTATCTCGTTTTTTGTCCATACTCAGTCCTCTTTGTAGCGTTTGTTCCATGCTTCGATGGCTTTTTCCTTGCCAAATGTTACAGAAGTGGTCACCCCGCATTTTCCGCAGACAACCCAATTAGCCATGTTAATGTCAAGCGGATGAAGCACTTTTACAGTCGGTGGTTCTGCACCACAGAACGGACATCTCTTGAGTTCTTCCATTTTTTACCCTTTCTTCAAGCCAATACAGACTTCCTTGTCCGCACAAATTTTCAGAAAATCAGCTTTAGATTTCTCCCTGATTTCATCCTGAATCATGCCGAGCGCAAGCTCATGTGTAAATACAGGTTTGCCTAGCAGATTTTCAATGTACCTGTGAACTTCGTTGAAGTCACACATCAAATATCCAGTGTAAGCGGACACCACAATTTTTTCGTCAAGCGTCATTTCTTGAATCCCTCTCTTGTTCTTGTGATTCGCTTATGCGCCTTGACAGGCCTTGTGCCTTTGCCGTATACTGGGCGGATATGTTTTGCCTTGATGTACCCGCAAGGCGGCTTCGGCCCAAAGCCGAAAAGGCTCAAGTCCATAACGATGATTCCAAACTTCTTGTTTGTCATATTTGTTCCTCCACAGGCGGTTCTGGCATATACGCCCAATATTCAATTTTTGAGTGATGCAAACAACACCCGTTATCGTTCATCCAATCAAATTCTGGCATTCCATGCCGAAGGTCTTTTACAAGTCCTCCGCATGACACAGCCCTGTCTATCTTCCTTTTGAAAAAATCAAAATACAGCCCAGACAGTAAAATCCTTCCTGATGAAAAGTAGCCATTTCCATTGTCAAACAGTGGCGGGTATCCTTCTTTTTTAAGAGAATGCCAAACAATTTTGCTCTCCATACCTGCCACCTCATACCATCGGAAACGCCATCCAATGCGTCACCGTCACATCTTTCGGCAGTCTCTCGCCTATCTCATCCCAGAATTGACCGTCTGCGTAACAGCCAAGAAAATACGCAGTTGGCGAGATTCCTTGCAACATTTTTCCATCTTTATCACGCCACGTTGTCTTAGTCGCAAGCAACAAAGGCTGCGTCCGCTCTCGTGGCGGTTCGCTTGCTGGATGCCAAAGCGTGTTAGCCATTGTCCTTTACCTCGATAGTCGGCGCTGTGTCGATGTAATCAAGCACATCGTCTAACGACAAGTTTCCTACCGTTCCATTGGTATATTCCTGAATCCATATCTCGATGTTCAGACGCAGTGCATTAGCGTCAATCGGTCTGACTTCCATGTTCTCTCCCTTCAATCTCCATCCCACACGCCATCAGGACGCATCTTTGCAAACGCTAACAGCCCATACAAAGCGCGTTTGGCGTTGCCTTCTGTGGCGTTCCAGTAGTCGCTATCGTCCACATCGTCACCCAGTGCAGAGATAGCCTTTTCAAGCATCGGAATGCTTTCTGCGCCTGTCTTGCCATAGATAGAGCGAATGCCGCCCTCTCCAAACACTTCCGGGCGATAATAGAACTGACCATAATTGTAAGTGACGTTAAGCCACAGTTCTTTTGTACCGCCCATAGCACGCATACCACCAGCGATAAAATGCGTACTATCCGCTTTAAGCGTTTTGTGCGTTACAGGATCGCACAGAGAAATATCATAGCTCATATTCGTCCAGTTCCTTTCTAATCTGCTGGCGTTCAATTTGCTTCAATCTCGCCTTTGCCAGCTTGCGATTGTCAGCCTTGCGGATAGCCCAGTTGTTACGGTGGTTCGCCCATGCTGCAAAATAGTGGCTATACTCGCTCTGGTCGTACCAGCCCTTGCCGATAAGCCCTTTATAGGTCTGCTGACGTTTCATCTTTCTTCTCCCATTCCTTGCATCCACGTTCGTCCCACACGAAGTCTGCAACGTGTTCTGACTGGTCGTTCACGCACACGCCCTCCGGATCTTCGTACCATTTGCAAGAGCCACAGGACGGCTCAGATTTGTTCTTACAGGATTCTGCTGTGCATCGGATAGCCTTGCCAGCGGAGAACTGCTTGATACCCATGCAATAGCAATGTTCGGTGGTGCAGTAGAAGTTCATTTTTGCTCGTCCTCCTCGTAAATTTCGCAAAGTCCAGCGCAAATTCCGATTTTGCCATCACCGCATGAATGTGCATTTATATTGCTTTGCGAAATTTGACGAATTTTTCCGTTTCTGTAAATCCTGAATACAATATCAAGATTTGCATAATCCAAAAACTTTTTGCCATCCCAATACAAAAACTTTCCGCATCGTTTGCATTTATAAACAGTTATTTTTTTTGTTTCGTTGTCCATTTTTAGATTCACCTCCTGCATTGAACCGCCCGATCACTCGCTTATACTCCGCATAGCATTCCGGGCACAGGTCGCCTGTGTCCCTGCGCCATGTCCAGCCTCTGAAGTATTCGTCAGGGTTCATCATCCTGCCGCCCAGAATCGCTCCGCAGCGGTCACACACTCGCTTGTGGTAAATTCCTCTGTCAGTTTGCATTAGTTGTCACCTCAAATCCTGTCCAAACAATTTGCTTTCGAGCAATCAGAACAATCGCCAGTGCATTTTATTGCTTTATCCTGATATTTTTTCTTGTAATACTCGTCCCAAAACTTCCTCTTATTTTCACGGTCACGTAGATATGTGTCAAAATCTCCACGACAACGCCTGTATTCCAGAAACTCTTTCCCCCTTCTTCCAAGGGTGCGGTATAAATAGTAGACTTTGGAAATCATATCAAACGTAAGTTTTAAGAAAAAGCTAGCGGCAAAGAGCATACCAGCACATCCAGCAACGCAAAACGATATATCCTTTGCGGTTTCGTAGATATTAGCAAACATTATTCTTCCTCCCCAACATCCTTGAACAGAATTTCTTTGTCGGCTTTCCAGTCTTTGATTTTGCACGGAATATCCGTGCCGGGCACGGTCTTTTTCAGACCGTCCATCTGCCAGACGTTCCATGAGATGGTATCTGCGATGCAATCAAGAAAAATGGGCATGAAGCCGATTTCCAGCTTTTCTGCATCAAACCGATACCTAAAATTTTCAATCAGTGTCAGGAATAGGTTGCACCTTGCCAGCAAGAGATTGTCTCCCTGCCACTCATAACCGTATGTCGATGCGTAGGCATTGATTGCCCAGCACATCCACATATCGTAGTCATGGAACTGCTCTGCCAGAACATTCAGCTTTCTATCTAGCAGACCGATTCTGTCCGGCACGGCAATCATCTGCCCTGTTGTGGTATCGTATCGGCTTGTCAGGAACGGTGCTTCACCACAGGTGACTTCAAGACAAGTCTTGTTGATGTATTCCTTCCAGTCCTTGCCCTTCAAGTCGTTTTCGGCAACGTCTGTCATCTTCTTACAAAGCCAAGTCGGCGTAAACACCTCTGCTTTCTTGCTGGTGCGCTTTTTCTGGTCTGCAAGCCATTTCTGCACACGAGGAACAAGCTGAATCTTATCCAACTGTTCCAGTGTGATTTCATCCGCAAAGCCTACGCCCAGTTCAGGCGGCGGGTCTGTCGCCCAGATGATGTTCTTACCTGTCGTGTGGTCTTGCAAAAGGACAGGCAGGAACGTGCGTAGGCAGGGGTCGGAAAAGTCGATCAGTTTTTCCATTGGTCAGCCCTCACCATGATTTTGTTTTTCTCTTTCAACCAGTCCTTGACGCAATGAAAGCAATGCTCACGGTTCTGGCAACGCTCTGGGTCACGATGCTTGATAAGCTCGCAGATACCCCGCGTAAAGTTTTCTGTAAT
>ERZ1035027.175-NODE-175-length-40353-cov-10.172167_pt1 | contig 40353 bp, 32 predicted proteins | sample MGYA00520604_ERZ1035027 | MGnify/ENA primary metagenome ERZ1035027 (study PRJEB33766, sample SAMN09781743) | gut metagenome | biome: gut microbiome | host: Homo sapiens | place: Madagascar | study: EMG produced TPA metagenomics assembly of the PRJNA485056 data...
TGCCGCAGCGGGTAGCCTCGTCACGGATGGACTCCTGAGCCTGCTTCTTGGTGCCAACAAACAGGATCTCGCCGCCGTCAGCAGCAACATCGCGGACAAAGTTGTAAGCCTCATCGAGTTTCTTTACGGTCTTCTGCAGGTCAATGATGTAGATGCCGTTGCGCTCGGTGAAGATGTACTTTGCCATCTTGGGGTTCCAGCGGCGGGTCTGATGACCGAAATGCACGCCGGCTTCGAGAAGCTGTTTCATAGATACGACTGCCATAGTTAATTTCCTCCAAAATTTAGTTTTTTACCCTCCGCATCGCGTACTTGTTTTCTAACCTTTTTACGTGTTACGGCAAAAAAGGCACAAAAAAACAACGCAATGCGTGTGTATTGCTATAGTATAGTAGCACAAGGTGCAGCAAAATGCAAGAACTTTTTTTCATTATGCGAAAATTCTTGCCTGCACGGCGCAAAATATGCACCTTTACAAAAAAATGCGGCCCATATACAGGGCCGCACGGACTTACCGCATCAGATGGAAATTGCCTGTGCCACTTCGATCTCCATTGGGTCAAGATATTTGTGCATCGACAACGCCACGTTGACATCATAGTCCACGATCTTACCGCCGGACAGGGCAACCACGCGGTTATAAATGCCCTTATCCAGCAGGTCCACTGCATGGTAACCCATCAGGGAGGCATTCACACGGTCACGCACGGTAGGTGAACCGCCGCGCTGGATGTGGCCCAGAACAGTTGCACGCGAATCAACACCCGTTGCAGCCTGGATCTGGTTGGCCAGGGTCTGGGCATCGGTAACGCCTTCCGACACAATGATGATGAAGTGCTTTTTGCCGGTAACCTGGGTCTGGCGCATACGCTGGAGAATGTCACGCTCAAAGTCGAACGGACGCTCCGGCAGCAGCACGGCCAAAGCACCGGTAGCAATGCCGACGTTCAGCGCAATATAGCCTGCATGGTGGCCCATAACCTCAACAACACTGCAGCGGTCATGGCTCTGGGTGGTATCACGCAATTTATCAATGGCTTCTACCGCGGTATTCATGGCTGTATCATAGCCGATGGTATACTCGCTGCAGGCAATATCGTTATCAATGGTGCCGGGGATGCCAACGCAGGGAATGCCCTGGTTCGCCAATGCGCGGGCGCCCATGAAAGAACCGTCGCCGCCGATGACCACGAGGGCATCAATGCCAAGTTCCTTACAGCGTGCAAGGCCTTTGGCCTGGCCTTCCTTGGTTTTGAACTCCAGGCAGCGGGCAGTATACAGAATCGTACCGCCGCGGTGGATGATCTCCGACACGCTGCGGACGTTCATCTCGTAGCATTCGCCGTTGATCAGGCCGTTATAACCGCGCTGAATGCCCATCATGCGGTAGCCCTTGGAGATGCCTGCGCGGACAATGGCGCGTACCGCTGCATTCATGCCGGGGGCGTCGCCGCCGCTGGTCAGTACACCGATGGTTTTGATTTCCTTAGCCATAAAAATGTCCTCCTGTTATAGTTGAGCCGCGCAGAGCGGCCCAATGAAGAAAACGCAAAACTGGTTTTCCCCGGCAGGCATTTTCCGGCGCACCACCGGGCAACCTGCCTATTTTTTAACATACTCCCCTGCCTGCTATTATACCATACCAGCGGCCCAATTTTATGGATAAAACGCGCAAAGTACATGGATTTATTTTGCCGCTTGCGCCGTTGTGAACTTTACATGGTCAGCACCCAGGATGCGTTCCAGCTCCTGGCGCAGCAGCGGGTGATCCATGGCCCACATACTTTGCGGTGCGCGCACCCGCTGGCCGGAATCTTCAAATTTGAAATATACGGGTGTGGGGCCGTCAAAAATATTTTGCAGCAGGTTTTCCACCTTGTGCATCTGGGCGCATTCCCGCGAGGGCACCAGCAGCCATATGCTTTGGGCAGCCGTATCCCCCGCTGCCGCGCTGATGCGCTGAGAACGGTTCTGGCCAAAGCTTTGGGATGGATCATAACCATCGACCGGCAGTACGCTTTCCACAATCAGGCGGGTGCCTTCATCCTCTTTAACAGAAGCGCGGCCAGTGGTGACAACAACGGCGTTCTCCTGCAAATACGCACGGCAGCTGGTCAGCACGCGGGGGAACACCAACAGCTCCATTGTGCCGGTCAGGTCTTCAATGGTAGTAAAGGCCATCAACGTATTGGACTTTGTGGTCATGATCTTGTTTTTGACCACGGTACATACCAGGGTAACCGTCTGGTTATCAAAATCCCTGGCATTCTCTCCCTGCAGCTGAGCGATGGTACAGGTGGAGATTTTTTCGATCTTTTCCCGGTAAGCATCCAACGGGTGGCCGGACAGGTACAGGCCCGAGACCTCTTTTTCCATTTTCAGCAGCTCGCCGGAATCATACTCACGCAGGTTGGGCACCTGATAATCATCGTTCTGGGGGGCTTCCTCGGCACCGGCCATGGCGCTGAACAAATCCAGCTGGCCATCCAGATTCTGGCGGGCATCGTTTTCCACAATGCGCAGTACCGTTTCCACGCTTTCCATCATGCCGTGGCGGCTGGGTTCCAGGGTATCAAAGGCACCGGCTTTGATCAGATTTTCCAGTGCACGGCGGTTAAGCATGTTGCTGCGCATCCGCTTGCAGAAATCGTACAGGCTGCGGAATGGGCGGCTTTCGCGCTCTTTGATGACCGCTTCAATCAAATCGCGGCCAACGCTTTTGACGGCGTTCAGGCCAAAGCGGATGCTCTGCCCGTCCACCGTAAAGCCGCCGCGGGATACATTGATATCCGGCGGCAAAACCTTGATGCCAAGGCGCTGGCATTCGGACGAATATTCAATCACCTTGGCGGTGCTGTCCAGTACGCTGGTCAACAGCGCAGCCATGAACTCGCGCGGGTAATGGCACTTGAGATAGGCTGTCTGGAATGCCACATAGGCATAGCAGGCCGCATGAGATTTGTTGAACGCATAGGAAGCAAAACTGACCATATCGTCATAAATCTCATTGGCCACGGCTTCCGGAATCCCGTTCTTCACACACCCGGCGCACTCTTTGCCCGGCTCAGTACAGCCATGCACAAAGTGCTCTCGCTCGGCTTCCATGACTTTATGCTTCTTTTTGCTCATGGCACGGCGCACGTTATCAGCCTGGCCAAAGCTGAAACCTGCCAGCTCGCGGCAGATCTGCATGACCTGTTCCTGATAAACGATACAGCCGTTGGTAACATCCAGGATATGGGCCAGCTGGGGTGTTTTATAGGTGACTTTATCCGGCTCCCTGCGGTTGCGCAGATAGGTCGGGATAGAATCCATGGGGCCGGGGCGGTACAGCGAGATGAGGGCGATGACGTCTTCAAGGCTGCGGGGGTGCATACTGACCAGCACCTGGGTCATACCAGTAGATTCAAGCTGGAAGATGCCCTCTGTTTCGCCCCGTTCCAGCATAGCATAAGTAGCGGCATCGTCATAATCCAGGTTGGCAATGCGGAAATCCGGTTCATGCAGGCGCACGGCGGCTTCGGTATCATGGATAACGGTCAGGGTGCGCAGGCCAAGGAAGTCCATCTTGAGCAGGCCAAGGCGCTCAATTTCCACCATGTTGAACTGGGTAACCGGCAGACCATCGTTGGTGGAAAGCGGCACATACTCGGTAGCCGGTTCGCGGGTAATCACAACGCCCGCCGCATGAGTGGAAGCATGACGCGGCATGCCCTCCACTTTCAGCGAGGTATCGATCAGCTCATGCACCTGGGGTTCAGCGTCATACATTGCTTTCAGGTCCGGCGAAACCTCCAGCGCATGGTTCAGCGTCATTTTCAGTTCAGTAGGAATCAGCTTGGCAACCTTATCCACGTCCTGGTACGGCATACCCATCACGCGGCCGACATCGCGCACGGCGGCACGGGCGGCCATAGTTCCAAAGGTCACGATCTGTGCCACATGGTCACGGCCATACTTGCGGTTGACGTAATCAATCACTTCCTGGCGGCGCTCGTAACAAAAGTCAACGTCAAAGTCCGGCATAGAGACACGTTCCGGGTTCAGGAAGCGTTCAAAAATCAAACTGTAGCGGATGGGGTCAATGTCCGTAATACCGACACAATAGGCCGCCAGGCTGCCCGCACCGGAGCCGCGACCGGGGCCGACCGGGATATCGCGGCTTTTGGCGTAATTGATAAAGTCATACACGATGAGGTAATAGTTGGTGTACCCCATCTTTTTAACCACGCCAATCTCGTATTCCAGGCGTTCACGCAAGGCATCCGTTACCTTGCCGGGGTAGCGGCGTTCCAAGCCCTCATAACAGAGCTTTTCAAAGTATTCCTGGTTTTCCATGCCGTCCGGAGCTTTGAAATACGGGAGCTTGGTATCGCCAAACACAAAGTCAAAGTTGCACTGTTCTGCAATTTTGTTGGTGTTCTCGCAGGCTTCCGGCACCATGGAGAACAGGTCATACATTTCATCGGTGCTTTTTACATAGAATTCCTCGGTCTGGAACTCCATGCGGTCCACATCGTTGACGGTTTTGCCGGTCTGGATGCACAGCAGAATGCTCTGCATCTTGGCGTCCTCGCGGGTGATGTAGTGGGAGTCGTTGGTGGCAACCATGGGGATGCCTGTCTCCCGCGAAAGGCGGATAAGCTGCGGCAGAACGGTAGTGTCTTCTTCCAGGCCGTGGTCCTGCAGCTCAATATAATAGTTGCCCTGGCCGAACAGATCGTTATAGTAAAGAGCAATCTGCTTGGCGCGCTCATAGTCCCCTGCCAGAATCGCCTGAGGGACCTCACCGGCAAGGCAGGCGGAAAGGCAGATCAGGCCTTCGTGGTACTGCTCCAGCAGGTCATGGTCAATGCGCGGCTTGGAATAAAAGCCCTCCAGGAAACCGGCGGATACCATTTTGATCAGGTTTTTATACCCGGTTTCATTTTTGCAGAGCAGGATCAGGTGGTTGTTGCCGTCAATGCGGTTGACCTTATCAAAGCGGGTGCGGGTGGCAACATACACCTCACAGCCAATGATCGGCTTGATGCCTGCGGCTTTGGCTGCATCATAAAAGGCAACGCAGCCGTACATAACGCCGTGGTCGGTAATGGCAACGGCGGTCTGGCCCAGCTGTTTGATATGGTCAAACAGGCGGTCAATACGGCAGGCGCCATCCAGCAGGCTGTACTCAGTATGCAGGTGCAGGTGGGTGAACTGTCTTTGCGGTTGGTGTGGCGTGGTTTCTGGCATAATGTATCCCTTTGCTGCTGTGGTAAAATGCGGAAAAGCCGCAGCAGTTACGCAGCGGCTTTGCGTGGTTTATTGCGGAGATGGTGCGATGTCCTGTCCTGCCGGTTCCGGCTCTTTAAGATTTTCCTGCTCTTCCGGCTGTGCTGATGCAGCGGCGTTCAGGCGAGCGGCTGCTTCCTGGATCCGCTTGAACCGGTGGGAAAGCCCTGCTTTGCTGACAGGCGGGTCAAACTTTTCCGCCAGTTTGGCAAGCGGCATTTCGGGGTACTGCATCCGCAGGCGGGCTGCCTGCTGCAATGGTTTGGGCAGGGTCTCCAGCGCGCCGGCCTCTTCCAGCGTCTCAATCGCAAGGCGCACCTGCACGGCTGCCTGTACGGTTTTGCCCATGTTGGCGGTTTCGCAGTTGGAAAGGCGGTTGGTTTTATTGCGCATATCGTTATACATGCGTTGTTCCATGATGCGCATGGCGGCGCTGCCCGCGCCCATAAAGGTCAGCAGATCTTCCAGATGGTCGCTGGATTTGACATATACGGTGTTGGCCCCCTTGCGCACGGCACGGTGGGGATTGAACTCATACTGGGCCAGAATGCCCTCCAGCTGCTGCGAAAGCGAGTGCCGGGGCGAAAGGAACTCAATGTTATATTCCTTTTCCGGGTCGGTTGCCGTACCGCAGCATAAAAATGCAGTGGAAATGAAAAATGATCCGCATTTCTGGCATTTGAAGCAGTCCGGCCGGATGCGCAGGGTGGTTTCGCGGCCAGTATGTCCAAACAGGTTCAGCATTTTTTGTACCTGTTCGGGGTCTTTTACGCTGAACTCATAAATCAGGCCGGTGCCGCGCTCCTTGGAAATTACGGTACCGGTAATGCCGCAGCGGGCATACAGCTTTTGTGCCAGCTGGGCAATGCCCTCGTTTTCGGTCTGCAAAACCACGCCGCGGTCATCAAAATACTTGCCAAAGCAGGCAACCGCGTAAGCTGCTGCGGTAACACAGCAGCTACGCACGATTTTGCGGTGCAGTATCTCGTTTTTAACGTCTTGGGAAAAACTCACGTTTGGTGTTCACACTCTCTTTATCGGGAGATTTGGGATGTATCAGGCCGTGCGGCGGGCATCGCGGTGCTGCACGCTGGGCTGGTAACCAAGCTTTGTGCAGTACTCCCCGATCTTGCGGGCAAAAGTGATAGAACGGTGCTTGCCGCCGGTGCAGCCAATGGCGATCATCAGCTGGCTTTTGCCCTCCTTAACATACAGCGGCAGCGCATATTCCAGAAAGCTCTCTATCCGGCGCAGCAGCTCCTGCGATTCAGGGAACTTCATCACATAGTCCACCACTTCCTGGTCCAGGCCAGTCTTTTCTTTCAGCTCTGGCACATAGAACGGGTTGGGCAGGCAGCGCACATCAAACACGATGTCCGCTTCCTGCGGAAGACCGTATTTGAAACCAAAAGAAACCACGTTGATAGACATGGCACACTGACCTTTTTGCAAAAACAGGCTGGAAACACGTTCCCGGTTTTGTGCGGTAGAAAGCAAAGAGGTATCGATCACATATTTTGCACGTTCCCGCAGGGGCTGCAATATCTGCCGTTCTTTGGTGATTGCCTCACTGACCGGGATCCCCTCGCTGATGGTCATGGGATGCACACGGCGGGTTTCTTTATAGCGGCGGCGGATGGCGGCATCGCTGGCATCCAGGAACAGGATGTCATAAGGCATTTTCTTTTCGTCCAGCGCTTCCAGTGCCTCATTGGTTTCCTGAACAGAATGCAGGCCGCGGATGTCCATCACGACCGCAACGCGGCTGAGCTGGTTTTCGCCCTGCTGGGCAAAGTCCAGGATACGGGGCAAAAGGCCCGCCGGGATATTATCAATGCAGAAAAATCCGATATCTTCCAGCGCGTTGACCGCCATGGACTTGCCTGCGCCGGAAAGGCCGGTTACGATCAAAAAGTTCATCCTGTTGTTCCTCTCTCATTCAGCGGGGCGGAATACCGTTCCTTGCCTGGCAGGCATCAAGATGCGGCATGGTTATTCCACCACGCGGATCTCGCGTTCCAGGGTGCAGCCGGTTTTTTCCAGCACGATCTGCCGCACCTGCTCCGTCAGGCTGACAACATCCGCGCAGGTGGCATTACCCAGGTTGACCACAAAGCCGCAGTGCTTTTCACTGATGGCTGCACCGCCCACGCGGAAACCGCGCAGGCCGCAGTCCTCGATTAGCTTGCCGGCAAACTGGCCCACAGGGCGCTTGAAGGTACTGCCGGCGGACGGGTATTCCAGCGGCTGCTTTTCTTTGCGGCGGCGCATATATTCCTGCATGGCGGTATGGATCTCCTGTGCATCACCGGGGTGCAGGGTAAATTCCGCTTCCAGGATGCACCAGGAGCACCGCTCAAAAATGCTGGTGCGATAACCCAGCTGCAGTTCCTGCACAGGCAGGGTTTGCAGATGCAGGTTTTCGTCCAGGAACGTAACGGCTGTCAGCACGTCCTTTATTTCCCCGCCATAAGCGCCCGCGTTCATATACACAGCCCCGCCCACCGTGCCGGGAATGCCGAAGGCAAATTCCAGCCCGGCCAGGCTTTCCTTCTGGGCGGTGTTGCAAAGAGCGGAAAGCATCATGCCAGCCGGGGCCAGCACCTTGGTGCTGCCATCCGGCTGGGCCTGCATGGAAAAGCGGGAGTTTAACCCCGTCAGGCAGATAACCGCCCCGCCGAACCCTGCATCCGAAAACAGCGTGTTGGAACCGTTGCCCAGCAGATAGGTGCGGACTTGATATTGGCGGCACAGTTCCAGAATACGGGTCAGCTGCGTTACCGTGGCAGGCACACAAAAAAAGTCTGCATTGCCGCCAATGCGGAACGTTGTGTGCCGCCCCAGGGATTCATCAAGGCTGACAGGCAGGTTTTCTGCCTGCAAAGCTGCAAGAAATTGCTCGTTCATAAGCAAACCTCACAAACGGCTCAGATAGAATTTGCCAGGGCTGCCGCGCCGATCACGCCGGCATCGTTAGTCAGCACACAGGCACGAATAGCGGGCATTTTGCCGGTGGTAATGTTTTTGGTTTCTTCCTCCACATACTTGCGGATGGGTGCCAGCAGGGTTTCTCCCTGATTGGAAACACCGCCGCCAATGCAGATGGCTTCCGGCTCAAAGGTATTCACCACGTTGGAAATACCGCAGGCAACATATTCGATCCAATTATCCACAACAGCCTTGGCGGTTGCATCGCCGGCTTCCATCGCGTCAAAGGGGATCTTTGCGTTCACATGGTCAATATCCCCCGCCAGTTTCCACATCATGCTCTCGGGGTGCCGGGTCATTGCTTCGCGGGCATCCTCCGACAGAGCGCGGGAGGAAGCATAACGTTCCCAGCAGCCGTAACGGCCGCAGTTGCACTTGCGTCCACCCTTTACAATCACGGTATGGCCCATCTCGCCAGCAGCAAAGTTGAATCCGCGCAGAATCTTGCCGCCCAGGATAATGCCGCTGCCAATGCCGGTACCCAGCGTGATAACAACGGCATCCTTGAACCCCTTTGCGCCGCCTGCGATGTATTCGCCAAATGCTGCTGCGTTGGCATCGTTTTCCACATAGACCTTGCAGCCGAGCAGAGCTTCCAGGTCAGGCCCCAGGTTCCAGTCATAGTAGCCGAAGTTGGTGTTATAGCCCACAAAGCCGGTGGTAAAATTCACACTGCCCGGGGTACCGATGCCCACATAGCTGACATCTGCAAAATCAATCTTGCAGTCTTTGGCAACAGCACGGCACAAATCTGCCAGTGCCTGCTCCAGGTCCTGCGCCGGACGCGGCAGGCGGGTCGGGCGGGTAATTTTGCCCACAATGTTGTAAGCTTCGTCAACAAGGCCTGCCGTCATGGTAGTGCCGCCAAGATCGATACCAATGGTGTATTTCATAAGATTTCTCCTCCTATATATTCTGCACAGATGCGGCCGTGCAGTTTTAGCTCATTTACAAGGTTCTGCCGCGTGGCGTTTACCACAAGTTCCTGCGGGAACTGCATTTCTTCCAGCATCGCCAGCAGCGGGGGCATGTTGCCTTGCAGCTGGGTGGTGCTGTGGGCGTCGGTATCCAGCGCAATATGGCAGCCGTTTTTCAGGCAGGCGGCCAGCAGCAGCTTCATGTTGGGGATACCATCCCGCCGCACATTGACGGAATTGCCGTTGAGCTCCACAACCTTATGGTTTTTGGCGAACGCTTTGGTTACAAGGTCATAGTCATAGCGGTAATTCTGCTGCTCGGAATGGCCGATGCAATCCACATAAGGGTTTTCGGCCACAGCCAGCCACAGGCGGGTGGCTTCTTTTTCGGTCAGCAGACCGGGGATGCAGGGGCTGTGGATGGATGCCACAACCCAATCCAGCGCCCGCAAACGGCTTTGGGCAAAATCCAGCCCGCCGTTTGTGTCCATCACATTGGCCTCCGCGCCGTACATCATCGCAACGCCGTGCAGTACCAGCGGCAGAGCCGTCTGGTTGGCAAAATGCCACATGTGCGGGGCATCCGGCATAGCCGGGCCGTGGTCGGTAATGGCCAGCGCCGCATAGCCGAGGGCGGCGGCTTTGGCGGCCATTTCATCTAAGGTATTAAATGCATGGGTAGCGCTTAAAGTATGGGTGTGAAGATCCGCAATGATCTGCATACAGATGGTACTTCCGTTTCTAGTGATAAAATGATAATTTACAGCCAGGCTCAGAACCCGCTCACATCGTTCTGCAAGCCAAGGCGGTTGAGCAGTTCCTGCGCCGCGTTATAGCCCATCTCTTTCTGGCGGTTGTTGATGGCTGCAGTTTCCAGGATAACGGCCAGGTTACGGCCGGGCATAACGGGGATCAGCATACTGGGCACCTTAACGCCAAGGATATCATAGGTATTGCTTTCCAGGCCGGTGCGGTCATAATTCTTGGTGCGGTCCCAGGCTTCCAGCTCAATGACCATTTCCACCTCAACGCTGTTTTTGACCGCGCCGATACCAAACAGGCGCGCCACGTTGATGATGCCGATGCCGCGCAGCTCAATAAAGTGGCGGATGTTCTCCGGTGCCATGCCCATGATCTTGCTGCTGGAAACTTTGCGCAGCTCCACAGCATCGTCCGCAATCAGGCGGTGGCCGCGCTTGACCAGCTCAATGGCCGTCTCGCTTTTGCCAACGCCGCTGTCGCCAAGGATCAGGATGCCTTCGCCGTATACTTCCACCAACACGCCGTGACGAGTGATGCGGGGGGCGAGCTCGGTGCTCAGTGCCTGGATCAGGGAGCTCATCAGCGGGGAGGTCATCTCAGCCGACTGCAGCAGTGGCACGCCGTACTTTTGGGCAAACTCCATCATTTCCGGCAACGGCTCAAACCCGCGGGTCAGGATGACTGCCGGCGGCTGGAAAGAGAAAAGTTTTTCGAGATGGGTACGGCGGATCTCCGGGTCCAGCTCATTCAGGTAGGAAAGCTCAGTCAGGCCGATGATCTGGATCCGGGTGCGGTCAAAGTACTGATAGTAACCGGCCAGCATGATGCCGGGGCGGTAAACCTCGGCGGTATAGACCTTAAACTGGTCAAGATCCTTGGGGGTGTAGGCAACGGTCAGATGGGATTCACGCGCAAGCTTGTCAAGGCTGACGAAAAACTGCTCCACGGAAAATGCGCCCCTTTCCAATTTTAGTCATGGTATATCGTTTTAGGTTTGCGATCAAATGGTTTTGTTAGTATTATAACGTACAGGATTTTTTTTGTACAGTCATAGCTGAAATAATTTTGATTCTTTCCTCGTTCCGGAGGTGAAACAGCAGGGCTTTCCCTGCCGGTTCTGCCGCACAGGTGTCCGCGGCGCTGCGATATTTCGATCATAATTCACCACAGAAAAAAACGCCCGCAGCAAAGCAGGCATTTTCATCTTAATGCAAATTATGGGGCACGTTATTCCGGTTTAGCGGCCAGCTTTACCGCGCTGCTGCGCACCCAGGCATCCAGCCGGAAGAGCGCTGCCGACGCCGCGGCAACGGCCAAAAGGTAAACGCCAAACAAGAGCGCGGTATCCCGCCGGGTCAGAGCGGTCAGGTCAAAGTTTTCCACCAGACGCAGAACGATGACATGGTGGGTCAGAAAGACCGCATAAGAATACTTGCTGAGGAGCGCACACGCATTTTGCAGCGGCCCCCAGTGGATGCAGCCCCCCAGTGCGGCCAGCAGAATGAACGCCGCGGCACTGAACAGCGCACAGGCCACCTTGCCATCCGCCGCAGCGGGGGTAAACAGCAGCACCGCACACCCGGCCAGCACGCCAAGGCGCACTGGGCGCTTCCAGTGTACAAACGCCATGCCGAGCAGGAATTCCGGGATGTGGATTGCTACCAGGCGGGCATCCCACCCCATGTAATGCACCGGCAGGCTGGCCGCCAGCACCACGACCCAGGTCAGCAGCGGCTGTTTGCGCAGCCCCCAGCGCAGCAGCGGGAATAACAGGTACAAAAACAGGATGCTGCCCAGGAACCACTCGCCCACGCAGGCAAAATCCATCGTAACCCAGCCCGCGGCCTGAGCAAAATTATCCAGCCCCAAGACCGTCAGCAGGATACTGGGTGTTTTGGCCGCGGCATAATACCCCGGCTTTGTGACAAAACGGATGGAAAAGAAGATGCACCACGCCAGCCAGAACATGGGGTACACCGCCTTGGCGCGCTTTTGGTAAAAGCGCGCCAGATTGAGCGGCTCTCTTCCCTGGCCGGGGCTGGTATACTGCAGCGCCGCGCCGGAAACCATAAAGAACAGCGAGGAGCCAAAGTCCCCCAAATAGATGTTAAAGGGCAGCACACTGCCGAACAGTTTGGACGGCAGTGTAAAATACCCGGTAACGGCAGCATTGAAATGAATGACCAGAATGCACACCAGCGCCACGGCGCGGATGAGATCCAGATAAAACAGGCGCTGTTTTTTCACCGGGCACTCTCCTTTCGTTTGCGCAGGGCATTTTTGACGGTGCGGCCCATCAGGCGGAATACTGGGCCAACGCCGCGCTGGGCAGCAAGGGCGGCATCCAGCACATCGGCGCGGGCCGCACACTGGGCGGCGGTTTCAAATGTAGCGCTGGCATAGCCGTTATACTGGGCCAGCAGCGGCACCAGCCAGAAATCCGACTCCGTTTGCAGCGGCGGCAGCCCCTGCGGGAATGCCGCCCCCCGCACCAACAGACAGCCGCCATTGGGCAGCGGCGGCGGGGTTTCATCCAGAGGAAGCGGGCACTCCAGCGCAGACAGTTTTGCCTGTACGGCAGGTTTCTGCTGCTGCCAGCGCCAGGCTTTTTCGGCGGCGCAGCCCGCATACAGCGGCAGAGCCGGGCCAAGCACACCTACCAGCGGGTGGGCATCAAACAGTTCTGCCGCCTGGGCCAGCTGCAGGCTGGTTGGCATAGACCGGGCATAATAATAGCCCTCCACCCCGGCAGCACGCGGCAGCGGCAGGCAGTAGACGGCATCCGGCTGCAGGGCGCAGCCTTTTGCCAAAGTGTTGGCATCCAGCAAAATGGGCGCACACTCCCCCGCCGTTTGCGGCAGGATATAATGCCAGTGCAGGTTTTGGGCCATGGCGGCCAGCGGCTGCACCGGCAGCAATGCGCGCAGCAGGTCATCCACCGGGTAATCAGTCTCGGATTTCAGATAGTCATACAGTTCTGCGGCGGCCTGGCCGTCTGTGCGGCGCAATTCATCCGCATAGGGGGTAAAAAAGCTGCGGCGCTTGAAAAACGGGCACCCGCGGTCCGCCAGCAGCAGCTTGGGGCAGGCCATAATGGGGTTGACGAAAAGGCTTGCCAGGTCTTTGGTATCCACAAAGGTATCCCACCGGTAACCAAGGGCGGCAAAATGGGCGGCAAACTGCGTTTCGTGCAGGCGGACGGAATCTTCATAGCTGGCGGGCAGGTTGACCGCCTGCCAGTAAGCAAAAAAGTCTGCCATCATGCGGGAACGCACCACAACAAAGTGGGATTGAATATGCTCCGGCACCATGGCTTTTGCCCCGCCAAAGCGGTGGCTGCGCATAGCATAGTGGCGGGTCAGGCCCCAGAAATCCAGCTCCGGGCGCCCATCCATCGCGGCAAACATGGCAGCTACATTCCCCACCGGCCCGGCAAGGGTATAGTTCATCAGCACAACTTCATCGTATTGCAGCAGCATATCCAGGCCGGTCTGCAAAACAGCGTCCCGGTAGGCCCCCACATCAAAGCCTGTGTTTTCACGCTCCAGCACAGTGTGGCAGCAGCCCTGCGCCCACTGGCGGGATTCCGGCTGCAAGAGGCCGTTATTGACAAAGAACACCTGCCCCACTGCGGCCATTTGCTGTACAGCAAAGCGGCAGGCTGCATCAGCCTGCCCGTTGGGGTGATAATTGAAATAGATAATCAGCCGTTTTTTCATAGCGGTTGGCTTAATCCTCATAGTTCACGTCATGGGGGCCCAACACCGTGCGCTTAACGCGCATCATGTTTTCGTAAGCGGATTTCGGCATCCGCTTACGCAGCCAGTTGCGGGCGCGGCGGCGCTTGGAATTCTCATACGGGCCATAGTTTCCAAAACCGAACCAGTGCCTGCGCATGGCAAAAGCCCCGGCGCTGGCAGCGGCACTGCCAAAGGTGGTGCAGTCAAACACGCGGGCAAGCGGGCGGATCAGACCACCCGCGTATGCCTGCATGGAATCGCAGCGGGCAACGGCATAATCAGCGCTCATGGCCTGGGCGGGGTAATACCCTGCCCCCTGCGCCACAAAGGGATAGATACGCTCAATGGCATGGCTGATGGTACCATCCTGCGGCAGCGGCTCCGGCGGGAAATCCTCGTGCTTCCAGCCGTGGTCAAACAGCGGGACCAATGCTTTTACGCGGAACCAGAATACGCTGCCAAAGGGGGCAATGGGCATTTTTTCGCCGGAAATAGGACGGTCAATGCCCAGCTTTTTCATCAGGGCCTTGGTATTATCAAAGTTGGGGCCCCAGCCGTTGGAGCACATGTTCATGAAATACACGCCATGCGTGGGGAACGGCGGGCAGAGCAGGCCCAGATAAGGGTCTTTTTCAAATTCTGTCAGCACATTCAGCACATAGTCTGCGTTTTTGCAGATATTCTCGTTACAGACATAGCCAAAGCTGGCGCCAACGCTTCCGGGTTTGGTCTGGATGGCCTTTTTATCGTGCATGAAGCAGGCGTAATCATACTCCCGGATCTGCGGGGCAAGGTCACACAGGAACGCTGCCACATCGCGGCCGCGGTTTTCGACCACCTTTACGGTAACGGCATGCAACGGCAGGGTGCGGAACGCTTCTTCGATCTGCTGCTTTTTCTCCGGCGTGTTGGTGGAAATGAAAACGTCGGTCTCCGGCGGCATGTTGGCGGCAAAGGCGCAGCTTTGGGGCAGCATATCCATAAAATACAGGTGCATGCACAGCGCAATGCGGCGGTTTTTGCGCACGGCAGCGGCGCAGGGCTCATCCTGTACCCTTTCCGGAATCAGGCGGGTCAGACCCAGGTTGCGGGTAAAATCATAGGGGTGCATGGTGCGGATCATGTTTTTCCAGATCAGCTCCAGCGGGTAATCTGTATGGTCCCGCAGGTAGGCGTACAGTTCCCGCACTGGCTCCCCGGCGGTATCGTTCAGGTATGCCTCAAAATCATGCATAAAGCTGCGGCGCTTGAACAGTGGGCACTTTTTATCCCGCAGCAGCCGCGTGGGACAGACAAGCAGCGGATAATCCGTAAACTCTTTCAGATCGTCCGTGTTGACATAGACATCCCACTGGTAGCCTTTATCGGCAAACTGTTTGGTAAACACCGATTCGTACCGCTGCACAGAGTCGGTATAGCTTTCGATCATGGGCATGGTATCCCAGTAATTTTGCAGCTCTTTGCTCTGGATGAACTTTTTGCGGTAGACAATAAAGTGGGACTGAATGTGCACCGGCAGGTAATTATAAAGATGTTTGCCCTTAAAGGGGTTGCCCTCCGCCCCATGGTGGATCGTCAGGCCCCAAAAATCAAGGTTGGTGCGCTCGGCCATGGCGTCAAACATTTCCTTCAAGGGGCGCACAGGGCCCATCAGGGTAGAGTTCGTCATGACCACTTCGTCAAATTCGCTCAAACGCTGCCAGCCGTAATGATCCAGCGCGGTTTTATAGGCCCACACATCCAGGCCCTTGTTTTCGCGCACAATAATTTGATCGGTAAATTCTTCAAATGCCGCGCGGCCCTGCTTGCTCAGCTTGCCGTTGCACACAACGATCAGCTCGGTCAGGTTACGGGCAAGATCGCGCAGGTAATAGGTGATAAAATCATCCACATCACCGTTTTTTTCGTAAAAGAAAAAAATACCCAGTCGTTTCATTCTGTCACCCTTTCCGGTTATCGTTATGCCAAACCGGCATCTTTTAATATTGCGTTAATCTTGGCGGGGTCGCCCCAAACGCCGGGGCTGTCATACGGGCGGTCCGGGAAAACGCCGTAATCCAGTTTGATCTTATAGTTTTTATCCCGCAGGAACTGCTCCACACGGTCAGCCAGGGTCCGCGGCTGGCCGGTGCAGACGTTGATGATGCCGTTGACCTTGTTCTGCACGCTGGCTGCCACAATCATGGTTGCCAGTTCATCCAGATCAATAAAATCGTACTTATTCTGCCCGCTGGTAAACGGGAAAGTTGTTTTGCCGTCCAGCTCTGCCTGTGCGATTTTGGCAAAGATGGAACTGCCATGGGCTTCATCGCCCGTAATATAATAGGCGCGCAGCCAGTGCAGGTTGCAGCTGCTGCCCTGCAAAGAAAGCATCATGCTCTGACGCAGGGCATTTTTGGCAATGCCGTATTGGCTCAGGGGGTTGCAGGGGGTATCATCCTCAATAGCGCCCTCCCAATAGCCGACTTCGTGCATAGTGCCCATCACGGTCAAATCCAAAAGGCCGCCCGCTGCCATATTATTCAGGAAGGTAACATGGGAGGAAAGATCCTTCATGTGGCTGGGCGCATTGTGGCGGAAACCATCCCGCCAGGCCATATGGATGCAGACATCAGGCTTGCCCAACGCCGCATAAATATTTTTGTCCCCGCTGAAAATAGGCACATCGCAGAATTCTGCGCGCTCGTCCACGCCCTTAAAAGCAAAGTCCGATGCAATGACGCGGTAGCCCATATCCAGTGCTTTTTTTACAACATGGCGGCCGATATAACCGGCTGCGCCGGTAACAAGGATGGTTTTCATTGTAGCAGTTTCTCCTCCCGGTTTGGCAGGCAGGCATACAGCCCCTGCAGGTGGGTACGGAACAAAAACAGTGCGGCACCCTGTTTTTTGTTGTGCCGCAGTGCATACCAAAAGTCAAGCCTGCTGTGGGGGCAGGCTGCCAGCGCCCGCTGCAGGCTGCGCCAAGCAGCCGATTTGGCTTTGGGCGGCAAGCGGCCATCCCGCAGCTGATGCATGACAAAGGTGACAAACTCTGCCTGGCGGGCGCTCCACACCTTTGGCAGCTGCTGCGGGGGGCACCAGGCGCGGGCTGCGGTATATTCCGCCTGCACCCACCGGGGCAGGTATTGCAGCCGTACCTGCACTGCTGCCGGGTTCCCACAGGCGGAGGTACTGCCCTGCCGCTCCAGGTGTTCATATACGATCTGCGGCGTATATGCGGCTGAATCTGCCTGCTGGAACACTGCCGCGTTGAAGGCAAAATCTTCCAGCCCTTTGCGGCAGGTTTCATCAAAGCGCAGATGGCCCAGCCGATTTGTACAGTACATAGCGTTCCAGACAAACTGCGGCCCGCTTTGCTGCAAAAATTGCAGGTAGCCCTGCCCCGCCGGCTTGTGAATGATTATTGCCTGCCCCGGCGGGTGGGGCAGCTCCACAGCCGTTCCTGCAGCATTGGCCCGCAGCAGGCGGTAGCCGCCGCGCACCACATCCGCCCCGGTTGATTTGGCAAGGACCAGCAGGGTTTCCAATGCATGGGGCAGCATGGTATCATCATCATCACAAAAGGTGAACCACTGGCCGCGGCAATGCTGCAAGCCAAGGTTGCGCGCAGCGCAGATGCCCGCATTGGGCTGTTCCAGCACCCGGATGCGGCCATCTTTTTTGGCCAGTTCATGGGCCAGCGCAGCACTGCCATCGGTGGAGCCATCGTCCACCAGCAGCAGCTCAAAATCCGCAAAGCTCTGGCGCAGCACGCTTTCCACCGCGGTATGCAGCAGCACCCCGGCATTATAGACAGGCATGATAATACTGATCAATGGGGCCTGCTCCATACGGTTCACCTGCCTTTTGGTTTATATTCTATATCCATTTTAATGCTTACTTTTTATGTTTCAGTGCAGCGTACACCTTGCCGTATGGCAGCGGCACGCCAAACAGGCGCTGCAAAAACGCAGGTTTCCAGCGCGCCTGGGCAAGGTCGCGTTTCAGCTGTGCCGGGGCGTGCAGATAGACGCCCCAGCTGGCTGGGGCAGCCAGCTTCCAGCTGCCGCCGTCCTCCACGGTGATCTCACCCAGGGTGCGCACCTCCTGCATGCGGGGGGCCTGCACCATCTGCAAAAACGCAGCGATGCAGGTTTGCGGCAGAATTTGCACTTCCCGCAGCGGGCCAGCCTGCCAGCGCTGAGCAAAAGCCCTCATGCCCTGCCAGAGCGGCGCGGTGATTGCCTTGTTATCTGCACCCGCCTGCCCGATTTCCGGCACCATCTGCCCGGCCTGTGCGCGGTACCCCACCGTGGGGCCGCATGGCTCGGAGAGCAGAACTTCCAGCATGGGCTGGCCCACCCAGTACCACAGGGGGGCCGGGCAGCCGTCAAACAAAAATGTTTTGGCGCGCTCCGGCGGCAGGTTCTGGTGCAGGCGCGCATCGCAGGCAAGGTAACAGCCGTACAGCTGGGTGTGCAGCAGTTCTTCCAGCACACGCTGGGTGGTTCCGCCGCTGCCGATATCCACCAGCAGCACCGGGCCATCCGTCAGGCCCGCCTGTTCCAGATATGCTCTTGCCTGCTCTGCCCGCCTGCGCAGCGGTTCCCCTTCCGGCAGCTTGCTGTGGGCCGCAAGGGTCAGCAGCATCTCTTTGGTGCGGCGCGGCAAGGGGCGGGTGCGCAGGTCATAGGTTTTGGTGGCGTGCCCCTTCGGGGCATCAAAGCCAAGATAGGCTGCGATCTGCCGCTGGGTCAGCTGCTGGCGCGGCAGGGTATCCGCCAAAAGTGCCAACGCCTGCTCATTCATTGGGCATTGCAGCAAGGCGGGCAGAAGGCTTTGGCGGGATACTTTCAGGTAAAAGGTTTCTTCTTCTGGGTACAGCAGCTGGTACACCTGGCGCACCAGGTACATATCCCGCGCCAGGAATACAAGCTTTGCCCCCGGTATAGCCGCGCGCTGCCCATGCAGCCAGGTGGCAAAGCCAACCGCCAGCGGGCCAAGCAGCTCTGCCCCCAGCGCAGCACTGGGACTTAGATTCTGGCAGCAGTTTTGCAGGGTGGCAGCTGTGACACCACCTACGGCATCCGCCGGGGTTTTGGTGTATGGCAGCGGGGTTGGCTGCGGCAGCAAAAAGCAGCGGATACCCGCCAGCGCTGCCCCGGCAAAGTCTGCACGGGGGTTGTCCCCCACAAACAGCACGTCCGCCGGGCGCAAGGCGGTTTGCTGCAAAAATAGCTTGAACAGCTTACCGCTGCGCTTTTGCACCCCATACTCACAGGAGACAAACACTCCATCCAGAAAATCCAGCCCGCATTTTTGCAGCATGGCTTCGATCTGTGTCTTGGGCAGGTACATATCGGACACGGCATATACCTTTTGCCCGCGGGCATGGCAGGCCTCAGCGGCTTGGGCTACCGGTCGGTTGGGGGCAATCATAGCCAGTTCCGCTGCGCACTCTGCAGCGGGGTCAGTACCCCGCAAGGCAGGATGTGCATAAATTTCGGCCAGCGTCACCTCGCGGCCAAGGGTCTGGCGGGTTTCTGCCTCTGCGGCAACGCGCGCCTCGGCAAAGCCGAGAGCCGCCTGATGGGTAACTTCCATCAGGGCGAACAGATCCGCCGGGCGGGCACAATCCCGCTTGAGCAAGGTATCGAAAATATCAAAAGCAACCGCTTTGTACCCCTTTGCCGCATGCAGCAGGCGCAGGGTCAGGCAGTTTGTGTGTGGTGTATTGTTCATCGCTCCTGTGTGGGTAAGCCTTGTATGGTTGGGTGAAAGTTGACTCCGGCAAAAAAACCGCGCCAGATAATGCCCAGCCGCTCACATTTTTGCGGGCCGTGGCGCAGCACCTGAACGCTGTGCCAGGCATCTTTGGCAATCAGCCACAGCCAGCCACGCAGCCCCTCCCGCCGGTAAAGCACCACATCATTGCGGTAAAAGTAGCGGTAGCGGGGCCAGCGGTCCGGGGTATCGGTGGCAATGTTGACAACCGTGGCGTTCTGCATTGCATGCACCACCCGGCTGACGGGAATTACATAGCACGGCATGCTGCGGGAGATACGGCGGGTATACTCCCAATCGTCCGACCAGATAAAAAATTCTGCAATGGGCAGGCCAAAGCGCTGCACTGTGCTGCTGCGCAAAAACAGCGAAACAAAGCTGGCCATAACCGCGGGCTGCCGCGGCCCGGCAAAGCTTGCCAAATCTTTGTACGGCGTGCTACGCTGCAGGTTCATGGGCTGGTCTTTACCGTCCGGCGCCAGTGCGCGGGAGGAAAGCCAGCCGTACTGCCCGTCCAGTTCGGCATCCGCCAGCAGCAGCTGCTGCAGGGCATCCGGTTCCGGCAGGCAGTCATCATCCATAATCCACAGGTACTCTGCCCCGGAACACGCTGCCTGCTGGATGCCGCAGGCAAAGCCGCCCGCACCACCCAGGTTTTTGCCGGTATTATAATAGTGCATGGTTGGCAGGTTCAGCTGCGCCACCAGTTCGTCCGTGCCGTCCGTGCTGGCATTATCGATCACCCACAGTTCCGGCACACCGGCCGTTTGGGCACACAAAGCCCGCAGGCAGCGCTGCAGCATTGCCTTGCGGTTATACGTTACAATAACCGCTGCCGTGCGTTTCATTTGTGAGCCTCCTTGTGGGGGAAGAACTTGCGGTTCAAAAAGGCCATCCCCTTGCGCAGCCAATGCTGGCTTTCCATATATACAACGTCAAGCTCTTCATAGGCGATGTTGTTGGTGATCAGCCAGGCATCCAGCAGGCGCTCGCTCACAAAGCCGAACACCCGCTTATCATTGGTGGAATAGCTGCTGATATCCAGCTCTTTTTCCAGCTCAAACAAAATATCGAACAGCCAGGTGCAGTAGTGCTGCAACAGTTCCTTTTTCATCACGAACATATTGAAGTGATGGCCGTGCGTTTTGGACATGTAGTCATCATACGCCGGCAGATACTCCGGGCATTTGCGCTCGATGATGGCGCGGGTCACCCGCAGGTCCTGTTCATGGTGGGCGTGGATATACTGGGTATAATTGGTTTCAATAAAATAGTGGCGCTCTTTAGGCAGCACAACATTGGTGGTGGCCAAAATAGCGTTGAGTTCCTCGTGGCCGATGACCCGACGCTTTTTGCGCTCAAAACGGTGCAGGCGGCTGGCAAAGTAACGGCGGTAATGCACGATGCCGATATAATCGGAATCCAGGTTTTTGGCCGCCCAGTACAGGCCCGTCAGCTCGCAGAAATTGCCGTTGCGCTCTGAAATATTTTCACCGGTATCGTCCCCGATGTAGCCAATGCCGGGGTGGATGGCATGACCCATCTGTACCGGCAGGTACATGGGGTCTTCCGGTATCCAGTACGGTTTATGTGTTGCTATGATGATCGTTGTCTGCAAAGTGTATTCCCTGCCTGTTTCTTACTGCTGCGCATGGTTAGCAAAAAAGCGCAGCGTGTTTTACTCCAGCCGGCAAAGCACCGGCACACATACAAAATAGCTGGCGGTGGATGATGCAGCGCACCTGCCCAGCCGCACAAGCCCAATATCAAAAATAGTATACCGCTTTTTATCAGGAAAGCAAGTTACAGTTCCATTACTGTTTTTAATGTTTCTCATTTTTTGCAGCCGGATCTGCCGCAAAAAGGGCCTCCGGGCCGGTGTGCCAGATGCAGCGCTCCACGCGTTTTTCAGGAATCACTTTCTGCATCCATGCGGTCCTGTTCCTCTGCCAGCTTTTCCCACTCGTCATACAGTTCCTGCTGGTGGAAGCGGGAATCATCCAGTTCATCGCACTTATCCCGCAAAAGCAGGTGGTCGCGCAGAACCTCCGGGTCGTTGATCTCGTTTTCCAGCTCAACAATATGGGCGCCAAGCTCTTCGATCTCAGTTTCCAGCGCTTTCAGGCGGGTGCGCACCTCGGCACGGCGGCGGCGCTGCTCCTTGCCATAGCCTGCCTTCTGGGGCTTATCCTCCTGCTTGGCGGGTTCCGGCTGTTTGGAAGTATCGCGGTCATGCAGCTTCTGGAAGTTCTGGTAGAAAGTCGCCTTGCCATCTTCCAGGTACAGGATCGGGCAGCCGAGGGTCTGCATCAGGTAGCGGTCATGGGTGACCAGCAGCAGGGTGCCCGTGTAGGCAGACAGCGCATCGGTCAGCGTTTCGCGCATGAAAATATCCAGGTGGTTGGTCGGTTCGTCCAAAAACATCAGGTTCGGGCGTTCCAGGGCCAGCTCCGCAAAGCGCAGGCGGGCCATCTCACCGCCGGAAAGGGTGGCGCAGTCCTTGAACACTTCCTCGCCGCGGTATCCGAACCTGGCCAGGTGGCTGCGCACTTCCAGCTCGGTAAAGCGGGGGTACTGGTTCCAGATGGCATCGATCACGCGGCCTGCGCGGCGGGTCTGCTGCTGCACAAAGATACCGGGCTTGGCACCAGTGCCCAGCCGCACCATACCGCCGGAGGGGCGGCGCTTACCGTCCAATACCTGCAGCATGGTGGATTTACCGGTGCCGTTGGGGCCCGCAATAATCAGCTTGTCCCCACGGTGGACGACATAATCCAGTGCTTCCAACAGGGTGCGTTCCCCAATGCGGATGGTTAAGCCTTTCATGATGACCAACTCATCATACGGCTCAATATCATACTCAAAGCGGAAATTCAGCTGGTAGGCTTCCGCCTGGGGTGCTTCGGTGATTTCCAGCTTTTCCAGCTGTTTGCGGCGGCTCTGGGCCATTTTGGTGGTGGAAGCGCGCACCAGGTTGCGGTCAATATAATCCTGCAGCTTGGCCGCCTTTTCCACATCGGCATCATGCTGTTTTTGCAGGCGCTCGTCCGCTGCTTCGCGCTGGGGCAGGTAGGCGGAGTAGTTGCCGCGGTAGGTGGTGATGGTTTTGCCGCGCAGCTCCCAGATACGGGTACAGACAGAATCCAGGAAGTAGCGGTCATGGCTGACCACCAGCACCGCGCCGCGGTAGGCTTTCAGATAGGTTTCCAGCCAGTCCATCGTTTCCAGATCCAGATGGTTGGTGGGTTCGTCCAGAATCAGAATATCCGGGCGTTCCAACAGCAAGCGGGCCAAGCGCAGGCGGGTCTGCTCGCCGCCGGAAAGCACCCCGGCCTTTTTCTTCCAGGTATCTGCCGGGAAGCCCATGCCGTTGAGCACCTTTTTGATCTGGGTATCCATATTATAGGCATCCATGGCATCGATCACTGCGTTGCAGGCTGTGATCTTATCCGTAATAGCCGTGTTGTGGAGGTCAGCTGCCAGCTGCTTTTGCAGGGTCTCCAGCTCCGCCATGGCGTCAAGCGCAGGCTGGAACGCAAGGCGCATGGTTTCGTAAACGTCTTTCTCCGGGTCAAGATGACCCGTCTGTTCCAGGTAGCCGCAGGTTGCCCCCGCCGCAAAAGCAGCGTCACCGGCATCGGGCAGGCTTTCGCCGCACAGCACACGCAGGAGCGTGGTTTTGCCGGTGCCGTTTGCACCAATAATACCAATGCGGTCGCCGCGTTCCACACTGGCTGTTACATGTTTTAAGACCTCGTGCTCGCCAAAGCTTTTGCCAAGGTCCTGCAGTTCGATCAGCATAATTTCACACCTTATCGTATCCCTGGCCACTAGGGTGTATCAGAAAAGTCGAAAATATAGTCTATTTCTACAAACACAGCAGGATTTTGCATTAAAAAGCCTTAAATCCTGCTTGTATTTGCGAAATATCCGTCATGCTCTTTGTTTTCAGATTCACATTAAAGCAGCAGCCAGCTTGTTTTACTCTTCCACCAAAGGGCGCATCAAACCCGAAAATGTGCCGCTGCTCAGTTCTTTACCCCGGCAGCGGCACATTCCGTTGGTCTGTTTCAGCCCTCGTTCATATGCCGACGGTTGCGCACGCCGACATTCTCCAGTTCTTCCGGTTCCATTACAATGCGGTACAGTTCTTCATAGCTGTGCACCGTATATTTGGGCTGGATGCCGGTTTTATTTTCCTCGTTGGCAAAGTTGACCCAGCAGGTATCGATCCCCGCGCTGATACCACCCTTGATATCGGCCAGCAGGTCGTCCCCCACCATCAGCACACGGCTGCGGTTGGTCAACCCCAGGTCGCGGATGGCATAATCCAGCAGTTTGGGCGAAGGCTTTGCCGCACCCACTTTTTCCGAGATATACACACCATCCATAAAGCGGCCAATGCCGGATGCCGCAATGCGGGATTCCTGTACCTGGGTAGCACCGTTGGAAACGATCGCCAGGGTAGCAACTTCGCCCAGTTCTTCCAGAGCGGTCAGCGCACCGGGCATCAGGTCCGCATGGTTGGCCAGCTCGTTCTCATAAAAGTCGTTCATCTCGCGGGCGTTGCCGGCTTCCGGTGTGCCAAGAGCCTGCATCACGCGGCCAAACCGCACCGCAAACAGCTTGCTGCGGTTCAGCTCGCCTTTGGCAAGGCTGTCCCACAGCTGGCGGTTGATCTGGTGGTAGGTTTCCAATGCTTCGGGGCCGTTGGGCATGCCGTAATGCTCTAACGTAATGCCGACCGCAGCACGCTCCGCTGCGTTAAAATCCAGCAGGGTGTTATCTACATCCAGTAAAAGACAAGTATAATTTGCCATAGATTTATTCCTTTTTTCCGGTCTATGCTGACCGGATAACCTCCGGGGCTTATCCCCCGCCGCAAAATGTTTATTCTGGCTGCTGCACCTGCGTCAATTCCGCGTTTTCCGGCACATCATCCAGGGGTTCTGCGTCAAGGGGCTGGTCCCAGTCAAAATCATAGTTTTCCACACTGCCGTCGGTCACATCGTTCTGGCCGTTATCCGGCTGATAGCCAGCCTCGCAGTCAAAGACAAACATGTGATCACCTCCCGGCTTATGCTATGCCGGGGGCAGGCGCTGTGTGACTGCAATCAGTTTCCGCCGCCAAAGGGGAAGAACGGGAACTGATCGCCCGAATCACTTGGTTCCGGGGTTACCGTGGGGTCCGAAAGGGGTTCCGTTACGTTGATGACAAGCTCTGCATACTGACCATTGTTGGCAGCACGCACGGTATAGCTGCCAACGGTATCCGCGCTGAACTGCACGTTATCGCCGGTTGCACTCCACTGCGGCTTCTGGGCGCAGGTCCAGGTGGTATCCCCCGAAGGATTGCTTACGTTGGCCTGCAGCGTTGTGGTACTGCCTGCCGGCATGGAGCTGACACCGGTGATGCTGACGGTGGTAGCCGGTGCCTGCACATGCACCATCAGTTCCTGCGAAGTATAGGTACCGTTGACTTCCAGCCCGGCCTTGATGCGGTAATCTCCGGTGGCATTCGGCGTAAAGGTATAACTGGCACCATTCTGCATCAGGTCATCGTTGACCGACCACTGCACACCGCTGTTATCATAGCTCTTACCGCCCAAGGTGACACTGGCGTTGATGGTCAGGGATTCACCCTGCTTGATGGTGCTTTCGCCCTGATCCAGGTTGATCTGCACACGGGCATCGTTGAACATTGCCGTCACGGAAATATCCTTGGTCGCGCTGTCCACACGGGTAGCGGTGGTCAGGCCATCGCTCCACTTATAGAACGTATAGCCGTCCGCCGCCACAGCGGTAATGGTCACGGTCTGCTTTTCGGCTGCGTCCATTTCGATGGAAGTTACGCCGCTCTGGTCATTGCCCTGCAGGGTGCCCTTGCCTTCTTCCACCAAGTATTGCAATTTGAACGTTGTAGGGGTCGCCGAAGGCGTGGGCTCCGTGGCGGCTGCGCTGCCGCCAGCCTGCTCAGTACGCTGCGGAATATCATCCGTGTTGGGGCGGGTATCCGCAGTATCGTAAGCATGATTGCGCAGGTAGTTCAGCACCACATTAGCGCCGGAGGTGCTGAAGCCATTCTGTTTGTTGTTCAAATAGGCTGCTTCGGCATAGCCGCTGTTGCTGTCTTTCAGTGCTTCGGCCAAGTTCAAGTATTTATAGCCTTCATCATTACACATCTTGGCCAATTCCTGGTTGAACTGGTCGACCATCAGCTGCGTTTTGGCGGCATCGGATGCATTTTTTGCCACAGGCGGAATGGCGCAGACAATGACATCGCAATACTGGTATGCACCGGTAATTGCGATGACAGCCTGCTTATAGTTACGGGCAAAATTATCATAGGAAAGGCTGCCGTCCAGATCGTTGCTGCCCAGCAGCATGACCACGCGGCGGGGTTTCATTTTGGATACCGCCTGCGGGACGGTATAGGCGCTGGAATCCCCCGCAAAGTAAACGCAGGCATCGTTCAGCAATGAGCTGACGGTCAGGCCGTCCTTGCCCGCAAACTGATCCAGCGTGATGACTTTATCGTCATACAGGGACTTGGCAAACTGATCCCCCACAAACAGCGTGGAGGAGACATAATCGGTGCCTGCATCAGAGGTTTTGGCCAGCACGGACCCCAGCGAAGTATCCAGCGGATAGGCCTGCGGGTCATAGCGGCCGCTGCCGCCCAGCGACAGCTTGCCCGGCAAAACCCAGGATGCAATAAATGTAAGGATGACAGCCAGCACACATACTGCCAGAACAGCACATGCCTTGCGCTGGGTTGGGCTGAAGGATGCCCGGCTGCCGGATGTTTTGCGGCTCATAATGTTCGTTTCTCCCTTTGTTCCTTATGTAGGATGCGCCCGCGGGCCGGTTTGGTTCCGGCGGCGGGCTGTGCCCGGCAGCGCTTTGCACCGCGCGGGGTTCAGCCCAGAATATACTGGGTCAGTTCTTCACAATTTTGCGCCAGCAGCACCGGATTCCAGGGTTCCACTTCTTCCCTGCTGCCATAGCCGTACAGCACGGCAGCAGCGGGCAGCTGGTTGTTGACTGCGCCCTGCATATCATCCTGGCGGTCCCCCACCATCAGGATGCGTTTGCCCGCCAGGCGTGGGTCCTGCAGCACAAGGCGGATCACATCCGTCTTGTTGTCCACACTTTCGTCCATGCTGGCCCCGCCAATGCGGTCAAAATAGTCAAACAGCCCCTGCTCTTTCAGGATGGGTGTTACAACTTCGACCGGTTTGCAGGTTGCCGTTGCCATGTACAGCCCGGCATCTTTCAGGGTATCCATCATCTGACGCACCCCGGGGAACAGGCTGCACTGGTGGCTGCCAACTTCCTCGTAATGCACGCGGTAATACTCCACGGCCTGCTCCACCTCGGCATCCGTTGCAAAGTGTTGGGCAAAGCTCCAGCGCAACGGAGGACCAAGGTAGCGGGAACAATCTATCGCATCCGGGTCAAGGCCCATTTTGCGGAACGCATAGGCAAAGCAGTTAAAAATGCCCGGCCGGGAATGGATCAATGTTCCATCAACATCAAATAAAACGGCGTCGTAACGCTGCATCCAAAATACCTCCTGCGGAAAGGCGGTGCTCCCTTTATACAGTCCTGATAACTTCCCATGGCGCTTGCGGCCGCGTTGTTTATGGCTGCTCTCCCGGTGTAAAGCACATTTAATTTACATCCATTTCAAGAGCCTTGGCCGCATACCATGCAGAGAAAACAATGAACTTTCCTGGGTTCTTTATGTTCTCTTTTGGTGTATACGGAACCGAAAACAGACGATCCGATACTCTGCCGTCTGTCAATTCCGTCATAATATACAGTTGTATTATATCATAACTGTCAAGGTTTGAAAATGACTTCACGGAAATTTGATAAATTGCCCCTTCTTTCCTGCTCCAAAAGACAAAAAAGCCGCTGCAAACCGGTAAAATCCGGCCCACAGCGGCAGTTAAATGATATAAAACTTATCCAAATCCGATCCTGTACGCAATCTTATCAGGAAAGGATCATGCGGTCATTGGCTTCGCCGCCAGCCTGTTCAAAGCGCTGCAGCAGATCGGCCACTTCCAGCTTTGTCTTTTCTTCCCCGCGCACATCATAAATCACATGGCCTTCGTTCATCATAATCAGGCGGTTGCCATAGCGGATGGCATCGCGCATGTTATGGGTGATCATCAGGGTGGTCAGGTGGTTTTCCTGCACGATCTTGTTGGAAATTTCCAGCACCTTGGCGGCGGTCTTGGGGTCCAGGGCTGCGGTGTGCTCGTCCAGCAGCAGCAGCTTGGGCTTTTTCAGAGTTGCCATCAGCAGGGTGACTGCCTGGCGCTGGCCGCCGGAAAGCAGACCGACCTTGCTGGTCATGCGGTCCTCCAGGCCCAGGCCGAGGGTTTTAAGCAGCTCGTGGTACTCGGCATTTTCCTTTTTGGTAATACCAACGCGCAGGGTGCGGCCCGCACCGCGGCGGGCGGCCAGGGCCAGGTTTTCATCAATCTGCATCGTGGCGGCGGTGCCCATCATGGGGTCCTGGAACACACGGCCAATGTAAGCGGCGCGCTTGTGCTCCGGCAGGCGGGTGATATCCTTACCATCAATAATGATCTTGCCCATATCCACCGGCCACACACCGGCAACAGCATTCAGCATGGTGGACTTGCCCGCACCGTTGCCGCCGATTACAGTGACGAAATCGCCGTCCTCCAGTGTCAGGTTCAAATCATTCAGGGCAACCTTCTGGTTGACCGTACCGGGGTTAAAAGTCTTGTAAACGTTTTTGATCTCAAGCATTGCTGCTGCCGCCTTTCTTTACCGCAACGCGGGTGAAGTATTTTGCTTTCCAGTATGGAACCGCAAGGAAGATGGCGACCACGATGGCGCTGAGCATTTTGAGCAGGTCGGTATCGATCTTGAACCAGATGCAGATCTGCATAACAATGTAGTAGATGATGCTGCCGATGCCAACGCTGAGCAGCTTGAGCGCAAAGTTGCGGAAAATCTTGCTGAACACGGCTTCACCGATAACAACGGCAGCCAGGCCGATCACGATAGCACCGCGGCCCATCTGGACATCAGCAAAGCCCTGGTACTGGCTGAGCAGCGCACCGGAGAATGCCACCAGACCATTGGAGAGCATCAGGCCCAGCACAATGTTGAAATTAGTGTTGATGCCCTGCGCCCGCGCCATGTTGGCGTTGCAGCCGGTAGCGCGGATGGAGCAGCCAAGCTCGGTGCCGAAGAACCAGTACAAAATAGCGATAACAACCACCATAAGAACGGCCACGATCAGGATGGTATTACGGTAAAACGGAACGCCTTTGATATAACGCAGGGATACCAGCAGGTCATATTTGTCCACGTTGATAGCCTGATTGGCTTTTCCCATGATTTTCAGGTTGACCGAATATAGGGACAACTGGGTCAAGATACCGGCAAGGATGGCCGGAATGCCCATAAACGTGTGGAACAGGCCGGTCACCAGGCCAGCCAGCAGGCCAGCGCCAAACGCCAGCAGCAGGGACAGCCAGACGTTCATGCCGGAAGTCATACACATGATGCAGACTGCACCGCCAAGGCCCAGGGTGCCGTCTACCGTCAGGTCGGCAACATCCAGGATGCGGAAGGTGAGGTAAACGCCAATCGCCATAATGGCCCAAATCAGGCCCTGCGCCAATGCGCCCGGCATGGCATTGAACAATGTTGCAATGTTCAAGAGATCGTCAACTCCTCAAAAAAGATATAGTCTTTTTAATTATATCAAAAAATCGCGGGAAAGAAAAGCCTTTTCCGCGATTTTTGTATTAAAGTTACCTGCATCAAATCAAGGCAGGCCGTTCTGGCTGTTTAGCCTTCGTATGCCACATAATCATCGGGGATGGTGATGCCCAGTGCTTCCGCGATGGTGGGGTTATACTCTTTGGTGAACTCCGGAGCGTACTCAATGGGCATCTCCTCAACCTTGCTTTCGCCGGTCAGGATCTTGGCGGCCATCTTACCGGTAGCAACGCCCAGGTCATAGTAGCTGATGGACAGGGTAGCAACGCCACAGCCGCTCATGATGCCTTCCTCGCCTGCAACGACAGGCACACCGGCGGGCTGGCAGATGTTATTGACGATCTCAGTGTTGTTGGCAACGGTGTTATCGGTGGGAACATAGATCACATCGCTGGCATCGGCAGCGCTCTGGCAGACGGTGGCCAGATCGTTGGAGTCAGAGAATGCGTAATACTCGCAGGTGTAGCCCAGTTCTTCCAAGCTGGCCTTTACGGTATCAACCTGATACTGGCTGTTTGCTTCGGCGCTGCAATACAGCAGACCAACGGTCTTTGCATCGGGGAACAGTTCCTTGATGATTCCTGCCTGCTCATCCAGAGGAGCCAGGTCGCTGGTGCCGGAAATATTGGTGCCGACAAGGCCATCGAAGTCATCAATACCCAGTGCCACGCCGTACTCGGTAACAGAGGTGCCCAGAACCGGGATGGTGTTGGTGCCGGCCTGTGCAGCCTGCAGGGCGGGGGTTGCGTTGGCCAGGATCAGGTCAACATTATCAGAAACAAAGCCATTGATGATGGTGCTGCAGGTGTTGGAATCGCCCTGGGCGTTCTTTTCCTCAAAGGTAACGGCATCGCCGAGCTGCTCGGTCAGGGCATCCTTAAACCCCTGGGTTGCAGCGTCCAAAGCAACGTGCTGCACCAGCTGGCAGATGCCGACCTTGTAGGTCTGGCCGTCAGCAGCGGCGGTATCGGAAGCGGCGGTGGATTCTGCGGCAGAAGAAGCGGTGCTGTCCGCGGCCGGTGCAGCAGAGCTTGCTGCAGTGCTGCCACAGGCAGCAAGGGAAACAGCCAGGCAGCCGACTGTCAAAATAGAAAGTGCTTTTTTCATGGTATTTCCTCCCAAATCTATGCATCGCTCACCGGCATCCACTATGCTGCACAGCCTTGGGTGGGTGTCCTCTCCGAAAAGCGATTTAGTGATTTAAAGTATAGCATCAATCGTATTCCCCTGCAAGATACAATCCGCCAAATCACGGCGCTTTAGAGCACTAAATTTCCACATTTTGCACAATTTTAACAAAAAAGCACACCCTGCGTTCTGCCTTTGGGGCATTCGCACAGGGTGTGCAGTATCAATAAGACTTATAAAATGATATTTTTCTCTGTTTCAGCAATCGGGTGCTGGATTGCTTTTGTGTTCCTTGCCGTTTTAGCCTCATTTATGCAAAGATTGCCGCTTCGGTCTGGTTCAGGATGCGGATAAACGCCTCTCGCGTATCCGCCATACGCAGTTTTTCCGTCAGGCGGTGGTCGCTGAGCAGGTTGACAAGGCGAGCCAAAATCAACAGGTGGTCGCTCTGGCGGTCCGGCGGAACCGCAACCATAAAGATCATATCCACCAGCTTGCCGTCCGCTGCGCCCCAGTCCAGCCCGCGGGTAAGGGTCAGCGCGGCCAGCCCAAGCGAGGCAACGCCCGCATTGCAGGCATGCGGGATGGCAAGCCCTTCCCCAATGGCAGTGGTGCCGCCCGCGCGTTCACGCTCACACACGGCTTTATAGTAGGCGGTACCGTTGGTGATCACGCCGTTGCTCTCCTGAAGTTCCACCAAGGTTTCCAGCGCCGCCTGCACACTGGGCATCTCGGCATGCAGCATCACACTGTCACGGTTCAGTAAACGGCTGACCCTCAGCTGTGTCTGCTCACTTTCCCTGTGTTTCATACGCCCTCCACCTTGCTGATCAGCTTGTAAAGGAACTCGCCCACCGCGCCGCCGGTGCAGTCGCAGTTGGTCACTTCGTTGGCCGCTGCTTTTACTTCGGACGGCGCATTGGCCACAGCCACAGAATAGCCCGCTTTTTTCATGATTTCGAGATCATTATAATAGTCACCGATCACGATGGTTTTTTTGATGTTCTCGTTCAGGATATGGCAAAGCTCTTCCATTCCGGCTGCTTTGCTGATGCCGGAAGGCATAATTTCCAAGTAGATCTGGTTGGTAGGCAAAAAGTAATTATCCCGGCCAAAGTACCGCGTTTTGGCGTACTGTCCCGCTTTGCGGATCGTTTCCGGATCCCCGGCAAACACCACCTTCAGCCAGCCATCCGGCACATTTTCCAGCGGGCAGGCCACGCTTTCCATGTGTTCATCCACCTGGTGGGCGTGGGTATAGCTGCTGGCGTGAACAACATACATCTCCCCCGCACCGGCCATGACCTCTGCACCAAGCTTCGGGAATTTTTGCAGCATATCGGCAATGGCGGCAGCGGCCTGTTCCTGATTCAGGCAGGAGCGACGCAGCACACGGTTGGTCTGGAAATCATACAGCAGCGAACCATTGCAGGAGATTGCTGGCAGCGAAAGCTCGATATCGCCCAGCGCCGCGCGGATCGACTCCGGCGGACGGCCGGATGCGACGGTAAAGCGCCCACCCATGGCGGTAAACAACCGGATGACGCTGCGGTTGCAGGCGGGAATGCCCTCCTTTGCAGTCAGCAGGGTGTTATCCATATCACAAAAAACCAGATAATCACTCAAACGCTCCATGGCGGCTTTCCTTTCTCAGACGGCTTAAGTAGTCCTGAAACCAGTCAGGCAGTGAGCTGTCAAACTGCATCCATTCCCCGGTGGCGGGGTGCACAAAGCCAAGCTCCTTGGCGTGCAGGCACTGACCGTTCAGGCTGCGGATACAATTTTTTGGCCCATACACGGCATCCCCAGCCAGCGGGTGGCCAATGGACGCCATATGCACCCGAATTTGATGGGTGCGGCCTGTTTTAAGCTTGCATGCAATGTAAGTAAAGTTGCCGAACCGTTCCAGCACCTGCCAGCCGGTGTAGGCATATTTGGAGTTCTGCTGGGTCACGGCCATCTTTTTGCGGTCCTTAGGGTCGCGGCCGATGGGGGCTTCCACAAAGCCGGTATCCTCTTTCAGGTTGCCATACACCACAGCGTGGTACACCCGATGGATAGAATGCACGCTCATCTGTTCGGTCAGTGCCTGGTGGGCGGCGTCCGTTTTTGCAACGACCAAAAGGCCGCTGGTATCCTTATCAATGCGATGCACAATGCCGGGGCGGATGGCCCCGCCGATGCCGGACAGCCGCCCCGCACAGTGCCACAGCAGTGCATTGACCATGGTACCGTCCGGGTTGCCGGGCGCGGGGTGCACCACCATGCCTTTGGGCTTGTTGACCACCAGCAGGCTGTCATCCTCATACACAATGTCCAGCGGAATGTTCTGGGGCTGGGCTTCGATGGGCTGTGGGTCCGGCAGGGTGAGCAGAATCGTCTGCCCGGCTTTCAGCTTATCCTTTTTGTTCAAGGGGCTGCCGTTGCAGGTCACACTGCCCGCTTCGATCAGGTTTTGCAGCTGGCTGCGGGAAAGATCCGGGCACTGTTCCGCCAGCCAGCGGTCCAGCCGCAGGCCAACGCTTTCCGGCGCAAGGGTCAGTTCACGCTGTTCCATCGGTGGGCGCACTCCCCTTTTGCTGTTTTGCTTTTTGTTCGCGGCACATATCCAGCAGCAGGCTGAGGACAAGCAGGCCCACGCCGACACAGATGCAGACATCCGCAAAATTGAACACCGGGAAATTGATGAACAGGCAGTTCAGATAATCCACCACCACACCGGTGCGGATACGGTCGATCAGGTTGCCAACACCGCCGCCCACGACCAAAATCCAGGCAACACGCTCCAAACGCGGCATTTTGCGCAAAAGCAGCATACCGGCCAGCACAGCCAGCATCACACCGGTAACGATCACCAGCAGCGTGCGCTTGCCGCTGAGCATGGAAAACGACATACCATCATTGAGCAGGTAATAAAATTCCAGCACATGCGGGATAAAGGGTTTGCTGCCAACCGGCAGCAGTTCCACGGTGGCCCAAAGTTTGATCAGCTGGTCAACCAGCGTCAGGCCTGCCGCAGCAAGAATGGATAAAATGCCAACCAGCATAAACGCCTCCGTCGTCCGGGCCAATGCAGCGCTGCAAAATGCCCTGACAAAAACAGCGGTGCAAAGGCTTGATAAAAGCGCAAAAGCACCGCTGTAAATCATACTATGGCAATACCGCACAGTTCCCGCTTTACGGATTCAAGCACTGGAACAGCGCTTAACATCATGCGGCATAGCCCTTTATTTGAAATTAACCAAGAACTTTCGCACAGCGCGGGCACAGGCCGTCTTCGCCAACAGCTGTGTCGAACTTCCAGCAGCGCAGGCACTTGTTGCCGGCAGCATGAGCAACGCTCATGCCCAGGCCCTCAGTCAGGCCCTTCACGCCGCCTTCGCCCTTGACCAGATCCACATGGGAAACGATCATCAGATCAGCCAGCTCATCCATCGGGATGGCGTTCAGGAAGTCATACATTTCATCGCTGCAGTACAGGGTAACGGCAGCTTCCAGAGAGGAACCGATGGTCTTATCGGCACGGGCCTGCTCCAGAACCTTCTTTACATCGTCACGCACAGCAATGATCTTGGCCCACTTGGCGTCAAAAGCGGCATCCTCATCGCTCTTGGCTTCCGGCATACGCTCCCAGCAGACATACTCCTGCATGCCTTCCAACTTCGGGATGTAGCTCCAGATTTCCTGGGCGGTGAAGCACAGGATGGGGGCAACCAGCTTGGTGAAGTCAACCAGAATGCGGTACAGCGCAGTCTGGGCGCAGCGGCGTGCGTGCTCGTCCGCGCAGTACAGGCGGTCCTTGATGACGTCCATATAGAAGTTGGACATATCAATGACGCAGAAGTTGTAGATTGCGTGGTAAGCACGGGAGAAATCGTAATTATCGTAAGCGGCACGCACATTGGCGGTCAGGCTGTTGCAGCTCTTGAGTGCCCAGCGGTCGATTTCGAACAGCTGATCCTCGGCAACCATATCCGTGGCAGGGTTGAAATCGCCAATGTTGCCCAGCATAAAGCGGGCGGTGTTGCGCATCTTGCGGTATGCTTCGGACAGCTGCTTGAAGATATTCTTGCCTGCGCGCACATCAACGGTGTAATCGCTGGAAGCAACCCACAGACGAACAATGTCAGCGCCGTAATCGCGGATGATTTCGGACGGCTCCACACCGTTGCCGGCAGATTTGTGCATCTGCTTGCCCTGCTCATCAACGACCCAGCCATGGCACAGAACGCCTTTGTACGGGGCAACGCCCTGGGTGGCAACGCTGGTCAGCAGGCTGGACTGGAACCAGCCGCGGAACTGGTCGGCGCCTTCCATATACAGGTCAGCGGGCCAGTTCAGTTCGGGACGTTCGCGGCAGACTGCGCTCCAGGTAGAGCCAGAGTCGAACCAGACATCCATGATATCGGGATCCTTTTCCCAGTCAGAAGCGCCGCATTCGCAGACCTCAGTCTTGGGCATGATCTCGTTGGCATCGTACTTATACCAGGCATCGGAGCCTTCCTTGCGGAACAGGTCGCTGACAGCCTTGATGGAAGCATCGGTGATGTGGTACTTGCCGCAGTTCTTGCAGTAGAACACCGGGATGGGCACACCCCACACGCGCTGACGGCTGATGCACCAGTCGCTGCGGTCACGCACCATGCCGTGCATACGGTCATGACCCCAGGCCGGCTGCCACTTGACTTCGTCAATGGCCTTATAGGCTTCCTCGCGGAACTTATCAATGGAGCAGAACCACTGTTCGGTTGCACGGAAGATGATGGGATGGTGGCAGCGCCAGCAATGCGGGTACTGGTGGGTGATGTGCTGCACGCCCATCAGGTGGCCGGACTGCTTGATGTGCTCCAGAATAACTTTGTTGGCAGCCCAGACCTTAAGGCCTGCAAACTCTTTGCCTGCTTCTTCGGTCAGGTAACCGCCATCGTCCACGGGGACAATAACGGGAACCTGCGGGTAGTGGTTGACGCAGACTTCAAAGTCCTCAACACCGTGGCCAGGTGCGGTATGAACGCAGCCGGTGCCGCCTTCCAGGGTAACATGGTCACCCAGGATAACCAGGCCCTTGCGGTCCAGGAAGGGGTGCTGATACTGCATCAGCTCAAATTCAGAGCCGAGAACGCGGGGCTCCAGAACCTCGTAATCCTCGATATGGCAGGCTTTCATGGTGGATTCCACCAGACCGGCAGCCATCAGGTGATATTCATCGCCGATTTTGACGAAGGCATACTCCAGGCTGGGGTTCAGGCAGGTTGCCACGTTGGCGGGCAGGGTCCAGGTGGTGGTGGTCCAGATCACGATCCAGGCCTTGTCCAGAGGGATACCGTACTTGGCCAGAACGCCGTTGGGGTCATCGGTGAGCTTAAAGCGGACATAGATAGAATCGCACTCGTCCTCGGCATACTCGATTTCGGCTTCTGCCAGAGCAGTACGATCCTCCGGGCACCAGTAAACGGCTTTCATGCCCTTGTAGATATAGCCTTTCTTGGCCATCTCGCCAAAGATCTCCACCTGGCGTGCCTCAAATTCGGGGCGCAGGGTCAGGTAGGGGTTGGCGAAATCGCCCTGAACGCCCAGGCGGGCGAACTGGCTGTTCATCACATCAATATGCTCGGTAGCAAACTCTTTGCAGATCTTGCGCAGTTCCAGCTTGGAAATGCCGGCCTTTTTATCGCCCAGAGAGGACAGAGCCTTCAGCTCAATGGGCAGACCGTGGGTATCATAGCCGGGAACATAGGGAGCACAGTAGCCCGACATGTTCTTTTCACGGATGATGATATCCTTGATGATCTTGTTCAGGGCAGTACCCATATGGATATTACCGTTGGCATACGGAGGGCCATCATGCAGAACAAAGCGCGGCAGATCCGCGTTATGTTCGATCATTTTTTCGTAGACGTGGTTTTTCTCCCAATCCTCCAGCATTTTGGGTTCCTTTTTCGGCAGCCCGGCACGCATTTCAAAGGGGGTAGCCATCTTATGGATGGTATCATTGTAATTCTGCGGCAAAGTTTCCAACTCTCCTCTATTTCCTTAATATAGCTGATATGGCGGCTTGTCCAAAGCGCAGTATACCAGGTTGCCCCGGCAGTTCTGCACCGTTCAGGCAGGTCTTAAAATGCTTGGGGTACACGCACGCACAAAAGCGGCACCTCAAACATCATAATCAATGTCATCAAATGCGTCAAGCTCCGCTTTGGCAGGGCTCTTGGTTTTGCGGGCATTTTTGCCCGTGCTGCGGGCCGAAGCGCCGCGGCTGCGGGAGCCGGATTTCTTGGCGGGCTTTTCCGGCATATCCCCGCCGTAAAGCCCGGCAACGGATGGCATATCATTGTCATCATCCGGCAGGATTGGCTTTGTTTTGGGGGCAAAGGCAAATTCTACCGTATCGATCTTTTCCTCGTCCAGCGGCTGGACAGGGGCAGGTGTCGGAGCCGGTTCCGGCTCTTCGGGCTGGGCGGGTTCTTCCGGCTCAGCCTCGTAATATTCCGGTTCCTCATATGCCGGGTAGCTTTCCTCCGGGGCTGCGGGCTGCGGAGCCGGGACATCCTCCGGGATTGGCTGGTTGGGTTCCGGTTCCGGCTGCGGAGCCGGGGCAGGCTGTTCTACAGGCTGGGGTGCAGGCTGCTGCGGGGCCTCCTGCGGTTCCGGCTGCGGCTGCGCGGCCTGCTGTTCTGCACGGTTGGGGTGATACTCCGGAATTTTGGCAATCATTTCGATGTGCTGGCGGTACAGATCCATCAGGCGCTTTTTGAACGCATCCGCTTCCTGCTTTATTGTCACAAGCTCCTGCTGGGCCAGCTCCACCTCATCGCGGGCGCGCTGTTCACGATCCTCCGCCTTAATGTTGGCGGCACGAATGATCTCGGCAGCTTTCTGCTTGGCTTCCTTGATGACGTTCTCGCCAAGGCGCTGGGCATTGATCATGGTTGTGCTCAGGGTATCTTCGTCGGCACGGTACTGGTCAATGCGCTGGGCCAGTATGACCAGCTTTTTCTGCAGGTCATCATTTTCTGCGGCCAGGCTGTCGATGCTGTCCGCAACCTGTCTGAGGTAATCGTCTACGTCCTCACAACGATAACCGCGCATGGCACGGTCAAAGGTCACGCGGCGCACATCATCCGAAGCAATCATCCAAATTCCTCCTGTTTCGGGTGGCACACACCCGGAATGGTATCCGAAATTTTACCGTTCGGCACGGCTGCCGGGCTGCCCCGGCCCATGGGTTTCACATTCAGGTTTTATGTTCAATACTGATAAAACGTGATAAAGATGCGGTCCTTGCGGCTTTTGCCGCCGATTGCCACCAGACGGTAGCGCCCAACGCCCCGCACGGTGAAGATATCGCCTTCAAACACATCCTCATGGGCGGTGCGCAGCGGAACGTGGTTCACTTCCACCCTGCCGCTTTGGATTGCCTGCGCCGCAATGGAGCGGGAGGTGCGCATCATGGCTGCCAATACGGTATCTGCCCGCAAAGATGGCACCGTTGCATCCTGCGTCTGGCGTTCCGGCCCGCGCAGGACTTCTTCCGGCACGGCATCGCAGCGCTCGACATGCACCGGGCTGCGGCCAGCTTCCGTCAGGTTGGAAGCAATAAAATCCGCCTTGTCTTCCAGCACAAAGGCATACACACTGCGGGCATCGGCCGGATCCGGCAGGATATCCCCCAAACAGGCACGATCCAGGCCAAGACCCAGGATTGCCCCCAGATAGTCACGGTGGCCCGGCACGGCGCTGCCGCCCTGCTGCGGCGCTGTGAAATGCAGCACCGCAACTGGCTCTTCCGGCCAGGAATCCGGTGGTTCAATGCAGAGCACTTTGCGTTCCGCATCCGGCCAGCCGCCCTGAAAGCGGGCGAAATCGCAGCCCTCACGGTTGAGCGCGGCCTGCGCAAGGGCCTGTTCGCGGTCCGAAAGGAAGCCCGTTGCCCGCGGGATGCCGCGCTGCATGGCGGTACGGCAGAGTTCTTCCACCCGGCGCATCAAAAAGCGTTCATCCTCGTTCTGCGGCGGCACAAAGCCGCGGGTCCTTGTATCAGAAGAAGACGCCATTGTTCTCCAGCTCGTCCAGCAGGTCGCCCATAATATCAACGTTATACGGGGTAATGATGAATGTACTGGTTGCTACACGCTTGATCTGGCCGTTATTGGCGTAAGCCACGCCGGACAAAAAGTCGATCAAACGACGGGAGACTTCTTTGTTGGTGGATTCAAGGTTCAGCACAACGGTGCGCTTTGCGTTCAGCTGGTCTGCAATGGCAGCAGCATCGTCAAAACGTTCCGGCTTGACCAGTACAACCTGCAGTTGGGTGGTAGCGTTGATGTTGACCACCTTGTTGCTGTGCTGCTTAGCAGTTTCCTGCGTGGGGTAGGCTTCTTCCGGGGCTGGCGAACCGCCCTGACCACCGCCAGGGAAGATATCATCCTCTTCGTTATCATCCACATAGGAATCTGCTTCGGGATCCTGGTTGATTCCGAGGACGTTTCTCAAACCGTCTATCATGGACATGGCAGTTACTCCTTACGTTTGCTTAGTTGTATAAATTGCACAAAAAAAGCCCCGACTGGCTTTTGTCACAACTATACAGTATTTATTATCTTCCATTTTTGCTTCGTTGTCAATACAAATATAGCAGAATGTGGGGCAAAACGCCCGTTTTCTGTCCTTACAGCAGCTTGCCGTCCTGCAGGTTGCTGCCCTCCACGATCACCTCATCGTACAGGCGCAGCTCGTTATCCTCCCCCACTTTGCCGCCATCCGGCACAAGAATGTAGGTATCGTCCTCATATAAAATGGTAATGCGGCGGAAGCGCTGCAAATCGCCATATTTGACATATACGCCGCGCTGGCCGTTCACGATATGCAGGGCCCTGCGGTCAATGCGGATGCCCTGGTAGGTGTGCAGGCTGATTTCGGCTTCCTCATAATTCAGGCAGAGCACCTGAGCATTGATGCTGCGGCATTCCAGCACCACTTTGGCAAGGCCGGTTTCTTCGTCGGTGGTCACATCCACCACGGTGGCAGCCAAAGGCTCTTCCTGTTTGCCCGGAACGCTGATGCTTACGCGGGACAGGCCGTTCAACCGCCCGGCAAGGTCTGCCGAACACACGGCATAAAACCGCCAGGAAAACCCGGTTACAATATGCCCGGCAAGGTCGGCATTGGACGGGGTCTCCCCTGCGTTGATCATCTTTTGCAGATCAGCCGGGCTCATGGCATCCAGCTCCGCGGAATCCCGCACCACCGGGGCGGCGCTTTCGGATGAGACAAAATACCCGTTGGTATCCGCTTCGATCGTCTGCAGGCCGTTCAGCTGGGCAGCAATGCCGTCCCGCTCGGCCTGCAGGCTGGCCAGCACCTCGCCAAAGCCCGCCGCCTGGCCGGTGCTGATCTGCAGTTTATTTTGCGCCAGCAAAAAATCTTCCGCAGCATCCTGAATTGCGCCGTAAGATGCTGTGTCGATCTGGTCCAGCAGGTTATACAGCGCCGTGCGCGTCTGGGTGGTCAGAACCGAAAGATCGCTGCCGGAGGAATTTTCCGACTTTGTCAGCAGCAAAATCGCACGATCCAACCGGTCCAGCCGTTCCCGCATTGCTCCCTGGGAATCATCCGTATACTGTTCCGCCAGAATGGTGCCCGCGCTGACGCGCTCACCATCCTGCACCACATATCCCAGGTTGCCGCTGCCAGGCACATCCACTGCCTGGAACACTGCCACGCCTTTCAGCGTGATGTTATCCGACATGGTGTAGGCAATGGCGGTTTCGGTTTTGTAAGTTCGGTGGAAGATCGTGTAGATCTGGATACAGAGATACCCAAGCACCACAACCAGCAGCGCCGTAAACAGGGCAAAAAGAATTTTTATGAATGCTTTGGGCTGGCTTTCATTCTGTTCATGCATTGGGTATCCCCCCTTTGGTTTTATGGCAACACCGCACAATTCCCGTCTTACGGCTTAAGCACCGCTCCGGCGGCTGCGGCACGGCATCTGCGTTGCCAAA
>ERZ1035027.176-NODE-176-length-40285-cov-10.830052_pt1 | contig 40285 bp, 32 predicted proteins | sample MGYA00520604_ERZ1035027 | MGnify/ENA primary metagenome ERZ1035027 (study PRJEB33766, sample SAMN09781743) | gut metagenome | biome: gut microbiome | host: Homo sapiens | place: Madagascar | study: EMG produced TPA metagenomics assembly of the PRJNA485056 data...
GTCAATGTTCAGGGTCAAGCGGTCTGTCCTCTTGACATTTTGGAGTATACCACATTCACGCCCGGAAGTCAACAATTATTTTATGTTTCAAGAAAATAAGTTGTTTCCGGTCTATCGCACTACTTTTTAATGACATATAGGCCGTATATTGCATGAATACTTCTAAAATGGAAACATTCTCGGCACGACGCTACAGACAAACAGACCGCTATGTGCCGGGTATACGCTCCCGGTATGCGATATTCGTATATTTATACGATCCTACCAGATGTGCAAAATGAGGCTTTGCACCCCGGGGTATTTCCCATTTTGAACGGCCTTTTCTCCGCGATAATAGATAAGGTTATTTCATTTTTCTAGCACATTCTTTGCAAAACTTTTGCATTTTTATTATTTTCACGCGATTTTCGTTTATTTCTTATAATAATTGTATTTCCATTTATTGTTTTATTTTTACCAGAAGGAGTGATGTCCCCTTCAGCACTGAGTATCTACCGTCTTCCACAACGTGTGCAAACTGCGGAAATTTCTTTGCTCTAACCCCTTTACTTTTCCGCACTTTTATGCTATACTAATAGCGTAAAGAACGGATTATGATTCCATTATTAAGGAGGCAATCATTTGAACAAAATCATCCCGGTGGACTTCACCCAGTCTTCCGACACCATCCAACTGGATCAGGTGCGTGAGTCCAGAGCACTCCGGTTCGCTACCATCGAGCCAGCAGACTCACCTGATACCAGAGAGGTTGCAGTAGACCGGGCAGCAACACCAATCAAGAGAATCCAAGACATTGAACGAATTTCAGACTACCTGATCCGCAGAGGACAGTACCGCGACAACATGCTCTTCATCGTAGGCATCAACTTCGGACTGAGAGTCAGCGACCTTCGGACGCTGAAGTTCTGCGACCTGATTAACCCGGACTTCACGTTCAAGCGGACATTCCCTATTCTGGAACAAAAAACAAAGTCGACCAGAGCAGTGAAGAAGAACCGCTACATTACGATCAACATGGCCGTCATGGATGCCGTGGAATTGTACCTCAGCAAGACACCCGGCTGCAAGCTGAGCGACTACATGTTCCGGAGCGAGAAGAATATTAAGGAAGGAGTCAACGAACCAATTCACCGGAACACAGTGGAGAAAATGCTCAAGGGTGTCGGTGCTGCGCTGCACATCGACGCGCACATGTCTACTCACTCGTTGCGGAAGACATTTGGGTATCATCAAATGATGATGTCTGGTAATAGCCAGAGAAAGCTGTTGGTGCTTCAGAAGATCTTTGGGCATAGCAGCGCGGCGATTACCCTGAACTACATCGGAATTACGGACGATGAGATTGTGGACGCCTACGAAGGGCTGAATCTTGGCAGCAAGCAGCACCATTATATCATCGATTCTAATGTAGTTGAAGACCCAGCGGGTAAGGCCATGTAATTCCCTTTCTGGCAATAAAAAATCAAGTATGTCGAATGTAAGCTGGAAGAATTGGCGAAGCAATTGAACTTGTGAAATTGCCAAGCCGAGCGGAGCGGTCTCGGTCGTGGAACGCGAACGAGAGGCAGACGAGCCGGTACAAAGTACGGGCGAGGGTGCCAGCGAAGCGAATTTCGTTCAGCGGTATGTACCTTGAAAACTGAATAGTGCTTCGAGGAGAGAGATCGGTTCCAAAGAAGGCAGATGGACATAAACTAGACGGTTGTATGGACGAATGGACTAGCTTGGATTTCCTATAAAACAGCGAAGCTGTCCGAAGGAAAGACAAGCAAGGCTAATAGACAGTGACCGTCTATCAGCAACCATTTATAACGTTGTGACGAAAAATCAGCAACGTAACCTGAATATATAGCAGGTATTCACCACTAATATTCTTTATAGGAACACCCCTCAAAAAGCTAGTGTTTTCAAGGGGTTCAGGACACTTGGCACCACCATGGTAGCAAATCGAAAAATGCACCCCAAAAATCGAACTTTTTAAGCAAAAATGAAGGAGGATAACAATTTGGTAAAAGTATGTGATGCAATTATGGGCAGCGGCAAGACCAGCGCAACGATTACATACATCAACGAGCACCCGGAGAAGAAATTCATTTACATTACTCCGTATCTGGACGAGGCAGAGCGTGTTAAGCAGGCGTGCCCGCATGCAGACTTCGTCGAGCCTAATAACAAAGACCCGAAGTATTCGTTTTCCAAGACGAACCATACGGCGGAACTTGTACGAGAGGGGCGCAATATTGCCTCGACACACCAGTGCCTGATGTACTATACCCCAGAGATGTTCCAGGATATTCAGGATCAGGGCTATACTATTATCATCGACGAAGAGGTCAGCATATTGGACGAAGAGCCGTCGGTGCATTATGGCGACATTGAAATTGCCGTGGAAGCCGGGTTCGCGGAAGAGTGCTCCCCGAATGAGTATCGCATTACGGAACACGGGAAGATGTATCAAGGAGGAGTCTTTACCCCGGTCATTAAAAGACTGCGTGCGCGGTCGATGGTTTGTTTGGGGAACGGAAAGAAAAAGGACGTATTCTATTGGAGATTCTCACACGAGATGTTCAAGGTCGTTGACGAAGTCATTGTGCTGACGTATCTGTTTGAGCACTCGGAAATGGAAGCGTTCTTCAAAGTCTATGGCATCGAGTATCGTGCGGTTGGTATCAGCAAGGATGAATCCGGTACGTACCGGTTCTGCGATCACAAAGACTACATCCCCGCATATGTTGCCAATCTGGACAAGATGCTTCTGATTGAGAATCACGACAAAATCAACGAGGTAGGACGCCCGCTTCATGCCTTATCGATGAACTGGTACAATACCAAGCCGGAGGAGGTCGATCAGCTGCGGAAGAATATATATAACTACTTTAAGAATCGAATGTCGCATTACCCCGTGGAGTCTCGGATGTGCGGAACGTTCAAAAAACATTGGGGCAAAATTCGCGGGAAGGGCTACTGGAACAGCGATGTTGTGTTTTCCCAAAAGGCTACCAACGCCTACTCGGATAAGGAAGTCCTCGCCTACCCTGTCAATTTGTTCGCAAACGGGAAGCTGATAACGTTCTATGCAAACCTAGGGCATCCATTCGACAATGATCGTTGGGCACTGTCTACGATGCTTCAGTGGATCTGGCGTTCAGCCATCCGCAATGGTAAGCCGGTGTGGCTTTACCTGCCGTCTCGGCGGATGCGGACGCTTTTATATAAATGGATTGAAGACACGCAGAAGGAATATTTCGAAAGATACGGAAAGGAAGAATGATTTGAACTACACAGAAGATACATATGAATGCAGCGCATGCTTGTGGGCAGATCAATGCGCAGCGGCGCACACATGCGACAACTTTACTCCGACTGGTCAAGATATTGACCAGATCATCGAAAACACGCGGCTTTTGTACCGTGAAGAATTCTTGCAATACGCGGATATGGATGCTGACATTTGGGATTGGGGGTATTCTTATCGCAAAGCGTAAGCCAGTGCAATATTTCATCCTGAAGATTCATTCCAAACGGCTGAGAGAAGCGCGTTGGAATTTACAGCTTGACCTTCAGGATGCCCGCGAGAGGGACGAGCTCGTGACGATTTCGAGCAGCCAGCAGTTACGCTGGATCAATGAATTAAATGGCGGCGGCGACCAGAGAGCCGAGATTGCCGATGTGCGGCGTCAGATTCGGGACGTCACAAAAATTGAAGACTCGCGCACGCGTAGAGCGCAGCTGAAAAGATTGTACGCGCAGCTGGACAAGCTGCAGTACCAAAAAGACTACGTCTGTATCATCATTGATAGCGAAAAGGATTACCGCACAGCGATCAATGGTTTTTATATAAATGGTATCAAGTACGCCAGACTTCTTGGAACGAATGGCGGCATCAAACAAAACACGATTGTATTTGTCAATGCAGACCTCGTAGATGAGCTGCGGAGACGTATTGATAATGGACGGGATACCACCAAAGAGTTGGTTCCCGCCAAGTTCGAAGCATACAGGGCACTCACCTGCTCTGGCTCAACACCGGTTTCGTTCCCGCGCGGGATTGTCATCGTACCGGACTGCGAAACAAAGTTTACCGACAGCGTCGTGTGGCTACAAAATTCAGACGGCGGTGAACCGTCAATGACGCCGGATGATAACGCAGAAATCACATTGTGTGCTTCCGATGGATGTGGCATGATGCTCCCCTCCCTCGCCGAGCGCTGGTCAAAAGAACTCGGGCTTAGTTATACCGCCTGCGGTATGAACACACGTTTCGCATGGGAAAAAGGCATGGTGTTTGCATTTGACTTTCTGGAGTTTGCAGACAAGGTTGCCGGACGCAGAACGATTGTGGACGCTTGGGGTGCAGAAAGAGATCTTCGGAACGTAGAGCTTGTGTTGACAACATCGCAGGTCAAGCTATGGGATAGTTATTCCAGCATGGAGGACTATCTCGAAAACTGCTTCGCGAATAAATATTCGTTTGGCATTACAAAGGTAGCCGAGCAGGAACTTGAGTCTCGCCATGCTTTGAACTACCAGTTCATCCAAAGCTACCGACTTACCGATGATCAGCTCATGGAGTTGGTAATACCGACAGTAAATGAGATTCATGATGTGCTTGGCCTTGATTATAGGAAAGCAATACTCTATCTTGCTGGAACAGGTATCCACGGGGACAGCTATGATGCTGCGAATTGCCCAGAGGCTGCTGCACTTATGGCCTGTCCGGAGATGATTAACGATCCCCATATTCGGACAAAAATTCGCTCAATGATTACGAAGCGCATCAGGGATGCCAAAATAGGCGTAATTGATGTGCCGGGGAACTACACGATTTTATCTGGGGATCTGTATGCGCTCTGCCAGAGTATGTTCGGGTTGCCCATGACTGGCATTCTGAAGCGGGGCGAAATATTCAACCAGTTCTGGCGTGAGCGTAATGTGGACCGCGTGGCATGCTTCCGAGCGCCGATGTCGTGTCATAATAATATTCGCGTACATAATATTTGCATGGACGACAACGCCACACACTGGTATCAGTACATGCCGACTGTTACTGTACTTAATTCTTGGGATACTACAATGGCGGCCTTAAATGGCGCAGATTTTGATGGAGACTTAGTTTTTACAACAAGTTCCAGTGTTCTCGTCAAGAACGTGCGTCCGGCTCCGACACTAATGTGTGTTCAGAAGAAGGCTCCAAAAATCGTAATTACAGAGGATGCCCTTGTCAACTCGAACATAAACAGTTTTGGCAGTTCGATCGGCCAAATTACAAATTGGATTACATCAATGTATGATGTGCAGGCAAAGTTCAAGCCAGAGAGTAGAGAGTATAAGGAGTTGGAGTATCGTATTCAGTGTGGTCAGAACTATCAACAGGACGAAATTGATCGTGCAAAAGGAATCATTTCCCAGCCAATGCCAGATTACTGGCACAGCCGCCGCGTATGTTTGAAGCGATTTGCAGATGACGAGGATGCCCTGCGGTTCCAACTCAGCATCTGTGCCGACAAGAAGCCCTATTTTATGATGTACATCTATCCGTCCTTGGGTAAGATTGTCCGGAAATACGAGGCAACAGTTAAGTTCTCGGCAAAGAAGAAATTTCAGCAAGACTACGATGCTCTTCTGCAAAAGTCCGCCGACGAATTGACGGAAGACGAGGCAGGCTTCATTCTGTCGTCAGATATAAATGCGCCAGTTAATTATGGGGATTGCACGATGAACCGCCTGTGCTGGATGGTGGAAGATCAGTTTCCACGAAAGGTAACACGGCAACCAAAAGGTGAGTTTGATTCTTCGCTGCTTTTAGACGGCAGTCATAATCCCGCCGATATCGATCCCAAAGTTGCAAAATATGTCGGCCAGCTGATTCATGACTACTCCATTCTGGTAAAAGACAAAATGTGTGATCCAGAGTCCTCTGGGTTGCCGACACTGCTGTGGCTCAGGGAAATGTTTGACCGAAAGCTGTATGCAGCTACAAGCGATATGGATATGCTCTGCAATATTCTGGTGCGGAAATATTATAGTAAGGAGTGGATTCGCGTACTGCTGTGGGATAACAGGCCATGGTCGATACTGCGCGGAATCCTTGAACGCAGCGACAATGCGTGTGCCCCTGTCTTTGATCCCTGCGGAGACATCCAGTTTAGCGGCAGGCGATATTCCATGAACAAAATTAAGGTACTATACAACGAAGAGGAATGTGAGGACGAGGATTGAAAGAGATAATTCTGAATGAAAAGGAATATGCGGAAAAGTTGATTGCAGACTACAGCCTTGGGAAAGATGAGTTCGTCTCCATCAGCATTCTTGCAAAATATTGGAGATCGCAGGGCCTTAATGCTCCAAAAATTCGTCGCTGTATTGAGGATCATATATTAAGGAGCAAGCCATATGCGAAGATGTTTCGGTACAGAGAAATGATTGACAAAGCCGTAAATGCGTCAAAAAAATGGCCGCTCGTGCAACTGGACTATATAGGCATTACAGAGAAAGAGATAACTGCTATTTCCGCCTTAGACTCTGTGTCCGCACAGCAACTAATGTTCGCTATGCTTTGCCTTGCGAAGTATCGCCATTTGGTCAATGAGCGTAATTCTGGGTGGATTAACACTCCATGCTCTGATGTGTATCGCCTTGCAAATGTTTTTGGGACGCTTGATAAGAAAGCGAATTTACAACGCGATCTACAATGCGCCGGGATGATTGAGTGGGCCCGCCGCGCTGATAGCGACAATATTTGCGTTCTCATTTGTGACTACGATAACGAGCCGGTTATGAAAGTGTCGGATTTCCGGAATCTAGGATATCAGTATAGGCAATTTAATGGTGAGCCATATTTCGCCTGCTCGGAATGCGGTATTGTCGTGCGAAAGAATAGCAATCGTATGATGTATTGTCGCGATTGCGCAGAGGAAATCAATCGCCAAAAGGCGCGTGAGCGCTGGTTCCAGCTTGCATAATTCAAGGAACTTTGATTTAGAAACTACCCGCAAACCCTTGCAGCGCAAGGGTTTGCGGGCTTTTTTATTTCGCGCTAGGGACGAATGGAGAGTATCGTCTAGTGTTTTCTCCACAAATGAATTTAAGGGGTTATGAATTTTGAAACTTGTTACTAAGGAAGAATCTTTCGCAATTCGCAAGCGCTTTCCGCGCGCGACGATTACTAAGACTGTCCACCATTACTATGTTACAGAGGAGCCATATGTCATGCGCTTCCTGAAGCAGCTGAGAGGGCTTGTGCGATGATCCCCGCAAAAAGAGACGGAGAGGGTGACTTCGCTTATCATAAGCGGCTTGTGTACGGTAAACTTGTTGACAAGACATTGGAAGACGAAGACTATGCCGAACTCAGCTACCCTCTCTACGGTAAAGAGTATAGTTCTGACAACACACGCAGAATGATGTATGGCAGCCTACAGACCATTAAGGCAATGGAGCGCGAAGGGGTGTCTCCGGATACGCCAGAGCAGGCGCTGCTCGATCTTGAGCGCCGTCGGCTCGATCTCGTTTCCGAACGCCAGAAGCTGCAGCTTGTCAAGCGTGACCTTGTTCGCGATACGAATAAAGATGCCCGCATCGATCTGTTCTTTGAGCAAATGGCAGACGCCATGCAGAAGGTCACTCCCTCGCCGCTGACTTGCGACGTATCGGGCGTAGCTTATAGCTTGGACAAGGAATGGGTGCTTGGATTTGCTGATTTGCATTACGGCGCGAAATTCGACAGTTTACATAATTCTTATTCCAGAGAAGAGTGTAAGCGCCGTCTTGAGCAGCTTGCTTCCGAAGTAGTAGATGAGGCTTGTAGGGCTGGCATTACAAAGCTGACCGTTCTGAATGCTGGAGACTGCGTACAGGGCATTCTGCGTCTGAGTGATCTCCAGATCAACGAGATTCCAGTAGTTGACGCCGTTGTCGAAGTATCGTGGGCAATTGCAACATTCTTGAACCACTTATCGACGATTGGTGAAATCACATATATTCATGTCCCGGCGGCAAACCATTCACAGATTCGCCCGCTTGGCAGCAAGCCGAGTGAACTCGCCACAGAGGATCTGGAACGCATTATTGTTCGCTATGTGCGTGATCTGCTTCTTGACAACCCGCGTGTTACCGTGGTGGACACTGTTGGTCAGGAGAGTGTGCAGTTTGCGGTCGCCGGACACCAGTGTATTGCTATGCACGGGCACCAAGTAAAAGATCCGACCACCTGCGCGGAGAATCTTTCAAAGCTGCATAGAAAGCTTTTTGACTACATTTTCTTGGGACATTTCCACGGCGGAAGTGAAAATGTTGTTGGAGAAGAGGCGCACCACAATGTAGAAGTGATTGTGTTGCCAAGCTTCATTGGTTCCGATCCATTCTCCGACAAGCTGCTTCGCGGCAGCAAATCTATGGCCCGTCTGTTTGAGTTCGATTCTCAGTACGGCCATACCGGCACAAAGAATTTCATTTTAAACTGATTTTTCACAAATCTTGCGCGGAAGGAGGGCGATAGCGCTATGGGACGCAAGACAAAATTTAATTCGATTACAACGCCCGAGCTGCTTGCTAAGGTGAATCCGGAGAATTTGAGACTCCGGGATGATTTCCTCCTGTATCTTCAATCGATCCAGCGGTCTCCTGGGACTATCGCCCAATACCGTTCGGATTTGAATATTTTCTTTGTCTTTAACCTTCTTTATAACGACAACAAGCCGTTTAGAGAAGTAAAGAAGCGTGCAATTGTTTCTTATCAGCACTGGCTGATCTCTGAACATGAGAATAGCCCGGCGCGCGTAAGAAGGCTGAAAGCGTCACTTTCGTCGCTGAGCAACTATATTGACAACATACTGGTTGGTGATGACGAGGACTACGCAAATTTTCGACCAATTGTGCGCAAGATTGAAGATCCGGTGAAGAATGCTGTACGCGAGAAGACAATTCTCTTTGAGAATGATATTCTCAGGTTGCTGAATGCACTGCATGACGCTGGCAAACATGAACGCGCGTGCTTTGTGGCTTTGGCAGCATACTCTGGAAGACGTAAAGCCGAGTTGCTCCGTTTTAAGGTTTCCGACTTTGATGAATGTAATGTAATCTTCGGCTCGCTGTATAAGACTCCGCGCCTTATCCAAACAAAGGGGCGTGGCACGAGCGGGAAAATGCTGACGTGCTATACGCTGGCGAAGCCGTTCCGCCCTTGGTTGGATTACTGGCTCGATTATCGGCGTGAAAAAGGGATTGACAGCGAGTGGCTGTTCCCAGACCCGAAAGACTCAAATAAGCACCGGGCCGTTGCGTCCATCAGCGGATGGGCGGAAGAATGCTCAAAGATTCTCGGCGTCGATTTCTACTTCCACTCATGCAGGCATTTCTTCACGACTTACCTATCAACGTCTGGAATTCCGGATGAGGTAATCGCGAATATCGTCGGTTGGTCTGACGTATCTCTTGTCTCGGTATATCGAGACACAGACGTATCTGACGAAATCGGAAAGTATTTCAGTGGCGGCGATATTGTTACGCCAGAAAAGAAAACGCTTTCCGATCTATAATTATGTGCGCTTCCCTCGCGCTAATTGCGCGAGGGCTTATTTTTTATTTTTGAACGAAAGGATTTTATGAAAATGATGCTACTTAAAGAAGACCTTATCAATGCTCTTGCGAAGAAGGGCTATACCAAGAAGTCTGCTCGCGTAATTGTGACCGACTTCTGCACAACCGTCATGGAACTGCTTGCAGCCGAAGACGGTGTCCGTATCAGCGGATTTGGCACGTTTGAAAAGAAGCATCGCGCTCCGAAGCTTGTGAGCAATCCGCAGACCGGCGAGCCGATGTATACGCGCGAGAAGAATGTAGCCAAGTTCGTTCCCGGCGGCACGTTTAAGCGCGCTGTCAACGATGGCTATGTTCGTGAGGATGTCGGAACGGTTGCCGACTGATAACTATGCCGAAAGTCAGCAAGGTGACGCCCGGATTCAATAGCCGTGGCACCAGGCTTCCGGAACCAGTCACAAATGAACGCACGGAGTTCTATTGCTGCAGGTGCGGAAAGAAGTATAAGCGGCAAAAAGGGAACTTCACGCCTGTACAGAGCTCTATTTACTCTGGTAACAATGGATATCTCACAACTTGCAATCACTGCATAACTGAACTGTACAAGCATTATTTCATCGCTCTTGGTTCTGCGGATCGAGCGATCCGCCGTATTTGCAACAAGTTCGATGTTTACTGGAACCCCGCTGCCTGTAAGGTAGCGCTTCGTGGCAGCAAGATGCCAGATAAGTACGCGCTGACGTATATTGCGCATACGAATACGCTGCCATTTATGGGACGGACATATGATGACACACTTGATGAAGAGGAAAGCAGAGTGCCGACCATGATCGTTACCGAGATTGATGAGGATGGCAACGAGAAGGCTGTCACGGCGGAACAGGTTGTCCCAGAGGAAGTGCGCAACTTCTGGCGTGGATTCCCAGAACAGGATTGCCTCGCGCTGCAGTCTATCTACGACGGCTGGACAGCAGTGGAAGACCCGAACACCTCGTTCACGCGAGAGCAGCTGCGTATTATTAAGCAAATTTCCATTCTTGAGTGGCGTATTAGTAAGGGCGCTCAGAATGGCGCAAAGATTTCCGACGACGTGTCTCAGTACAATTCCCTAATCAACTCGGCGAACCTGAGTCCATCTAAGAAGAAGGCTGATGAGCGCGCCGCTGACGAATCTCTCACGTTCGGCACAGGCATTAAGGAGTGGGAAAACGACAAGCCAATCCCGGAGCCTGACCCGGATTTTGAAGATGTGGACGGAATTATTCGGTATATTAGTATCTGGTTCCTCGGGCATCTTTGCCATATGCTCAAAATTAAGAACACATATAGCGCTCTCTATGAAAATGAGATTGAGAAATTGAGAGTCGATCGCCCGACTTATGATTCGGATGATGACGAAGACTTCTTTCAGGATGTGTTCGCAACAACGGGTGATGGTGATGAATGACCGTGAGCGTAAGTTATTGCGCATTGCCAATCTGGCCTCATTCTATCGCGCCAACCCGCATCGCTATGTGAGCGATTTTTTACACGTTCACCTTAAGCTGTTTCAAAAAATTCTGATTTGTCTGATGAACAAATCAGATTACTTTATGCTAATCGCAAGCCGAGGCTTGGGAAAAACGTTTATTACGGCGATATTTTGTGTTGTGCGGTGTGTTTTGTACCCCGGTACAAAGATATGTATTGCTGCCGGTAATCGTGGGCAGTCCATCAATATTCTTGAATATATACGCGATGAGCTAATGCCAGAGTCTCCGGAATTACGGGCTGAAATAAAAGAGGGTCCAGTCACGACATCCTCCAATGCGTATGTGACATTTAAAAACGGATCACGCATTAAAGTTGTAACTGCTGGCGACTCTGCGCGAGGCAATCGTGCCAATATTCTGGTATGCGATGAGTTCCGAATGATTCGTGAAGATACAATTACTGCTGTTCTTACGAAATTTCTGACATCCGAAAGACACCCAAAGTATCTCGACAATCCGAAATATGCTCATTTGAATGAGCGAAACAAGGAACTGTATCTTTCCTCTGCGTGGTTTAAGGAACATTGGAGCTATCAGAAGATGATAGCGTTCTTTAAAAATATTGTTGATGATCATCGCCACTATATGCTTTGTGCATTCCCCTATCAGCTTTCAATCAAAGAAGGTCTGCTCAACCCAGAGAAGGTTGCTGACGATATGTCAGAGGCGAATTTTAGTGAAGTTAAGTGGTCGATGGAAATGTCAACAGAGTGGTTTGGCGATGAAGAGGGTTCTTTCTTTGACTTCGCATCGATCTCAAAGAATCGTCGCGTCAAATACCCATGGCTGCCAGACAATGTGTGTCCCAAAATTGCTGATCCGAAACTGCGGATTCCGAAAAAGCAGCCCGGCGAGGTGCGCATCATATCAATGGATATTGCGTTGATGGCTTCTGGCGGCAAAAGCGGGCGCAATGACGCAACTGCGATCATGGTCAACTCTATGCAGCCCAATCGTGATGGTCGCTACATCAATAATATTGTATATACGCAAGTTCTTGAAGGTGCTCACACGGAAGATCAGGCGTTGATGATTCGGAAATACTTCGATGAATTCGATTGTGACTGGTTGGTTATTGACGCAAAGGGTGTTGGCGGCGGTGTTCTTGATTTACTACTGCGCGACATATACGATAAATCGTCTGATATTACATATCCGGCGTTGTCTGTTTCAAATGATGCCGACTGGGCAGCGCGAGCACCACAGGGTGCAAAGCGTGTAATCTGGGCAATTAACGGTTCGGCGAAATTGAATTCCGATTGCGCGATTGGACTGCGCGAGGGGTTCAGAAGTGGCCGCATCCGGATGCTCATCAGCGAGTTTGACGCAGAGGATCTCCTGCAAAATGTGACAGGGTATAAAAAGTTGGATGCAATGGAGAAGTCTAAGCTTCAGCTACCATATATCAATACCACTCTTGCAATAGATGAAATCATTCATCTGAATCACGATGAAAGCTCCGGTCTTGTAAAAATTTCGGAGCGTACCGGTGCCAGAAAGGATCGCTACTCAAGCCTTGCCTACAACATTTATGTCGCTGGGCAAATTGAGGCACGTATGAGAAAGAAGCGTGCAAGCTCAATCAGTAGCGTGACCTTTATGTTCAGAGCACCAAAAATAAAATAACTCTTTGAAGGGAGGGCGGCATGGCCGATTCGAAGAAGATAACGCTGGTTCCTGATGATAGTCAGAAGCCAACGCAAAAGCAATCCCCTGCTGATGTGTCGAAATCGTTTAATTTTGCAGCGATTCCGGGCATGAAAGAGCGTTTCGCGGCTCTTAACCACTTAATTCTGCGAGACCTTAACGGTACGAATGCGAGCCCGACTTTCTCCAAGTACACGAAGGATCAGATTGCCACGTATCTCTCCAACCCGTATCAGTATAGGAAGCAGCTGAGAGAAGCTGTTACCTACATCTACGGAGCGAGCAGCCATTTTAGACGTCTGGTTCAATATTTCGTTGGCTTGTCTGATTTGTCGTTCGTCGTGTCCCCGTACAAAGTGGACACGTCGACCGCCAAGCCGAAGTCGATCCGGCGCAACTATCAGAAAGTGCTGAATACAATGTCGGCACTTGACCCGAAGAATCAGTTCCCAAAAATTCTGACGGTTTGCTTGCGCGAGGATGTATTCTATGGAACGCTGATTGTGTCGAATGATAACATTACGCTGCATCAGCTTCCGTCTGACTATTGTGAAATCGCTACCGTCGAAGGCAACGTGTGCAACGTGACCTTCGATTTTTCGTATTTTGATTCCAATAGTCAGTACCTTCCCTTCTACCCCGCTGAGTTCCAGACAAAATATAATTTGTACCAGAACAATCGAGCGACGATGAAGTGGCAGGAACTTGATTCACCGAATTCATTCGCAATCAAGTGCAACACTGATATTCTGAATTATGCGATCCCGCCATTCGCAGGCATTTTTCGCGAGATTTATAACCTCGAAGATTACAAGGCGCTTAAGTTCACGAGAGAGGAACTTGAGAACTATGCGATTCTGGTTATGAAACTCGGTATCAACGATGCAGGCGAGTGGTTGCTTGATTACGATAAGGCCGTCGAGTTCTATCGCAATCTGGATAGCGTACTGCCAGAAGAGGTTGGCGCTGTTCTGTCCCCGATGGATATCGAAAAGATCAGCTTTAACAAGACGCAGACCGGGGACTCGGATGCCGTTGCGGAGTCAGAACAGAATCTGTTCTCTGCGGCTGGTGTGTCTTCGCTGCTGTTCAATAACGCAAAGGCATCATCAAATGCCCTGTTGCTTTCAATCAAGGCTGACCAAGCGATAACGTTCGGAGTTGTGAAGAGTATTGAACAGATGGTCAATCGCTTTATCTGGTGTCAGTCATATGGTAAGAACTTTAAGGTTACATTCCTTGATTGTTCTCCTTTCAACCGCAAAGAGGTAGGCGATGCGTATCTCAAGGCGTGCCAGAGTGGTATCCCGATGATCAGCTATTATGCTTCCTCTCAGGGGCTTCCCCAGGCAGACCTCGACTGCATGAATTTCCTTGAAAAAGATGTTTTGCAGCTCTATGATCGCCTGACACCTTTGAAGACTTCGTCTACTCTGAGCGCTTCTTCGAGTATGACAGGCGATGCCGGTGCCCCTGAAAAGGGCGTTGGCGAAATCAGCGATAATGGCGAGGCAGCGAAGGAAGGTACGGGTGATAGCGAGTGAAGTTCATTTATGTCTTTACGGAATCCGACCGGGATTTCTTGTCGGCCCTCGGGTATGAACTCCTGAAGCAGTGCCAAGACAAGCCGATCTGGGTTTTTGTAAATAAAGAGGACGAGATGTTCTCTACATTTTCAACGTGTTCGTATGTCCTTAGCGACACGTTGACTTTTTAATGCGCCATTCGCTGGCGCTATTTTTGTGCCCAGCGGGAGGTGAAACATGGAAAAGAAAAGTATGTCTGTTCGCTATTCGGCAACCATTTCTGATATCGTAAGCGTCAATTCGTCTTTCGATCAGGGTGTCTTGAAAATTGCATATAGCGGGCAGAACCGAAACGGCAGTAATATTTCTCGTCACGCCTTTGAGAAGAGCGCCCCAACGCTGGCGTATTGCCCCGTGGTTGTCAACTACAATGTTGAAGAAGACAGCTTTGGTGGTCATGATGTTGAGATTGTGCGCACCGATGATGGCGTCAAGATGGTTAATATGACCGACCCCGTTGGTGTAGTCCCGAAGGAAACAGCACCATGGTTTGAGACAATCGATGACAACGGTACAGAGCATGAGTATTTTTGTACGGATGTACTCTTGTGGAAACGCCAGGCAGCTTACCAGAAGATCAAAGAAGATGGTGTTACGGCGCAGAGCATGGAAATCAATGTAAAAGACGGTAAGATGAAAGACGGCGTTTATTACATTAACGATTTCGAATTTACTGCACTTACACTTTTGAACGGCGATGAGGACAAGCCGTGTTTTGAATCCGCAGCATTGCACATGTTTACGCTTGATACGTTCAAGGAACAGTATACAGCAATGATGGAGGATTTCAAAGAAAGTTTTTCATCGATTCAACAGTCCGCTGCGGACGTTGATATAGAAAAAACGGAAGGAGGAAATTCGATCTTGGACGAAAAGAATGCTCTGCTTGCAGAGTTTAACCTCAAAGCGGAAAATCTCGACTTCAATCTCGAAGATTTCACTACGGACGAACTCCGAGCAAAATTCGAAGCGATGCAGAATGCAGAATCCGCTCCCGCAGCGGAGCCAGAAGCAACCCCTGCCTTCTCACTGTCCGGCGAGCAGCTTGTAGCTGAGATGCGTGGGGCACTTCGTGCTGTCACAATGCAGACAGAATGGGGCGACGAGTGGCCGCGCTACTGGTATCGCGACTATACTTCTGATCCTGCGGAGGTCATTTTCGAGGATTGCGAAGATTGGAACATCTATGGCGCACCGTTCAGTATGAATGGTGATCATGTTGTGATCGACTTTGGTGCAAAGAAGCGTAAGAAGGTATCTTACGTCGATTTTGACGAAGGCGACCAGCCTGCGGTCTTCTCTCTCGAAATGTTTGCCAAGGCCGTTATGGATGGTACACGGGCAAAGGATAAGGCTCAGTTTGATGTCGAGCGTAGTGAGCTTCAGGCGCAGGTTGACGCTCTTAACACCTTCAAGCTTAGCAAGGAGAAGGAGGCGCGCGACGCTGCTGAGGCTGAAATCTTCGCACAGTTCCCTGACCTGGATGGTGTTGAAGCTTTCACAAATCTGAAAGCGAATTGCGCAGACATGGCTCTCGATGCAATCGAAGAGAAATGCTATGCGCTCCGTGGCCGCAATACGAAGGTTAATTTCTCTGCTGCATCACAGAACACAGAAGAGACGCAGATTAAGCTTCCGGTCGAGCACAATATCCCGAGTACCGAGCCTTATGGCGGTGCTTATAGCAAGTACCTTAAAAAGTAAGTTTTATTTTTAACGTTAGCCGCAGTCGTGGAGACTGCGGATTTTTTGATTTTAGGAGGAATTTACAATGGCGCATGGCGTTATTCGTACCGATAACATGCTTGGCACTGTTTCCGGTACGCACCTTGTTTCTTTTAAGTATCAGCCCAGCGATACAGATACCGCGATTGACAACGGCAATATCGTCGTTATCGGCGACCTGATCGATGGTGAGCGCGAACTTCATACCGCTTCTACCCCGGCTGCTAATTCTCCGCTGAAGAATCTGGCTGTTGTTGCGGGCGTTGAGGTTATGTACGACGAGCGCAAGAAGAACCTCGATGAGTATTACAACGAGGCTGGTAAGAACACTCGCGGCTACTACCTGTCTGAGTGCAAGGGCTATTTCAGTGTTACTGCCGACGCTCTTGACCTGACTGCTGGCACTCCTGCAAAGGGCAACATCGTTGAGGCGATGGCTGGCACCAAGATGAAGGTCGTTTCCAGCCTGACATCTGGCTCTACTCAGATCGGCACTATCGATGCGATCGAGAAGAACGGTCGCTGCACGTACTACGTGATTAAGCTGGTCGGCTAATCATTTCAAGAGAGGAGAAATAATCATGGCAGATATGACTAATCTGATTAAGATGGGCGTTGACGCTTTCCACGGCGTTGCCCCCGCTAATTATTCCGTCAGTGATTCCACTGAAACGCTGCGTGAGGCCCTCATTGAAATGAATGGCGGCAGCACCAAGCTTGACTATAAGAAAATCCGCGACGGTCAGTGCAACGGTATGTTCACTCTTGTTGAGGAAATTCTGAAACGCACGATTCCTGAAGGTCTTCAGGATTCTGATTTCTTCAACGCTCTCGTCGAGTTCCGTAACATGGCAGAGGGTGACCAGAACGTCTTCGAGGTTGAGGACAATAACTGGTATCTGATTGCTAAGGCTGCGGACGGCACTCAGGGCATCCGTCGTCAGCGTCTGAGCGGCATCTCCGAGGTCACGATTCCGACTGAACTGCGTGTCGTGAAGATCTACGAAGAGATGAACCGTATCCTGTCCGGTCGCGCTGATTTCAACCAGATGATTGCCGACGTCACCAAGTCTTTCCGTCAGCAGCTTCTGAATGACATCTATGGCTGCTGGGCCAACGCAACCGCTACTGATTTTGGTGGCACTACTTACTTCCCCGCTGCCGGTACTTACAGCGAGGATGCTCTGCTTGAGGTTATCGCACATGTTGAGGCCGCTTCCGGTGGCCAGGCTGCGAAGATTCTCGGCACCAAGAAGGCTCTGCGCAAGCTGAGCCCGTCCATCCAGTCCGACGGCTATAAGGATGCTATGTACAACAACGGCTACGCTGGCAAGTTCTTCGGCTCCGATGTTGTTGTCATCCCGCAGCGTCACAAGGTTGGCAGCACCAGCTTTGTTATGCCTGACGATACGATTACGGTTATCGCCGGGGAAACGACGCCGATCAAGTGTGTTTATGAGGGTCAGTCCATTATGAGCATGGGTAACTTCATGAACAACGCTGATCTTACTCAGGATTTAGAATACGCACTTGCTGCGTAACTATAGATCGCGTGTAGAGCAATCTGCACGAAAAATACCCCATTGAATTGCTGGAAACCCCTAAAGCTATCCACACCACAGCATAGCGTTGAAATGCGCAAGTGCGACGGTGACGAAAGTAGAAAAAAGTGGATAGATGGCGCATGGTTAAATCCTAAACGTTATCTACAAAATGGGCAATCAGCAGCGAAGCTCCGAATAGGAGAACGTTCAACGACTAAGTGGTGCGCAAGCGATTGGCGCATCCTGTGGTGGGCACCCCATGTGGGTGAAGATATAGTCTGTGCTTCATTGAAAGAATGAAGGAGTGCTTTGGCACCGGTTATAGCTTAGCGAGCTTTTTGATTTGGTAAATAATAATCTAAGGTGGTAAATTGAAACTAATTGATCTATCTGGTCAACAATTCGGTCGATTAACGGTTTTGCATCGCGCACCAGACGTGATACAGAGCAATGGGCGTCACCGCATTATGTGGGAATGTGTCTGTGAGTGTGGCAATACCGTGATATGTCATGGTGATAATTTACGCAAAGGCGTTTCGCGGTCGTGCGGATGCTATCGTAAAGAGTACATGTCAGAACACAATTCTACACACCATGCATCAAAAGACCTGCTATATGGTGTTTGGTGTGCGATTAAAACTCGGTGCAATAACAAGAAGTCTGCGGCGTACCCAGATTACGGTGGACGAGGAATTCGAGTTTGTGATGATTGGAATGGGTCGTATGAGGCGTTTGCTAACTGGTCGTACAAAAGCGGATACTCATATGGCCTGACAATTGATAGGGTCAATAATGATGGAGATTATTGCCCGGAAAATTGTCGATGGGTTGATCGCGTTGCGCAGGCGAACAACCGTCGCAACAATGTCGTACTCGATTACAATGGACAATCCCACACTCTTAAAGAGTGGGCTGGGATTGTTGGGATATGTCCTGCAACGATGAACTCAAGATATTATAGTGGCTGGCCTATTGAACGCATGTTATCGTCGCCGCTTATGGCGAACGGCAAGGCATTCAGGAAGCCAAGTCAATAAAACAACTTTACTACCAAATCAAATTTATAACTGAACATTTCAGATTTCTATGGCGAGAAATACGGAATTGGCCTCCTGATGACCGGTGGCAACGAGGGCATCGGTAAGTATCAGTTCACCTAATTGAACTATCCAAGAGGGGCATTCGCCCCTCTTTTTGAATGAAAGGAATTAAATATGATGGCAGAAGCAACAAAAAGCAAGGTCACGAAGACAACACCAAAGAGCACGGCAAAGACGCAGGCGGCACAAGTCACAGAGCCAGCTGTCGAATCTGTAATTGAGACACCCGCGAAGAAGACATATAAAGTTCGCACCCAGCTTGATCCTCACACAATTGTAGAGGTGAAAAACGGTTTCCCCGGCCTGTTGATTTATGTATCTTCAAAGACTGGTGAGCTGTTCCGCTGGGAAGAACTCGGGGACGAACAGGATATGGAACTTCAGGAACTCAAGAACGCGCGCAATGCAAGCAAGGCGTTTTTTGAGAACAACTGGTTTATGATCGATGACCCGGAAATTCTGGATTATCTTGGCGTTACTCAGTATTACAAGCACGCTGTGCGGCTTGAAAACTGCGATGAGATTCTGGCCATGTCTCCGGTTGAAATCGAGAAGACCGTCCCGGCAATGTCGAGTGGCCAGAAACTTGCTCTGAAGTATCGGGTAAAACAGCTGATTGCAACCGGCGAACTCGATTCTATCAAGGCGATTACGGCGTTCGAAAATGCACTTGGTGTTGAACTGATTGAGCGATAATTGTAAGGCGGTGTTACATGGCAACATCTTACAATGTTTTTGAGGGGGCATTTCTCAGTAAGATTACGGAATACGATTTCATTCACCTTGATCCGTATGATAGGAATGGTTCGATTGATTCGTATATGCACCGAGCATGCGCGAAATTCAATAAGATCTGCAAGTATGACCTTATGTCATATGATGATATCGTGCGTGAGTTGGCGGTCGACATTCCTGACGACGATCTGGTTGAAATTGTCGATATTGTATCAACTGGTATGGTTGCACAGTGGCTGCAGCCATATGTGTACAAGTCCGAGAATCTTGAGAACATTTTAAACACTGCGGATTACTCCGTATATTCCCCCGCTGAACTTTTGCTGCGTGTGCGCGAGGTATATCAGATGGCGCAGAAAGAGTTCAAAAACATGATCAAAGACTATTCTTATGATCATGGTGATTTGACGAGCTTGGCTCTATGATGACAAGCATTGGCTGTAATATTCCAGATCAGTGTGTATCTAATTACCTCGACGCATTGGTTGGGAAAATTTATAAAATCCTCCCAATGAAGGAGGATAACGCAGAATTCTTGCAGCCTTATATTGAGCGCAAGATTCGCGAAATGCTTGCTTTTCAGAAATTCATCTCGATTATCGGTGAAGACCCTGATTTCCTGTGCCTATTGCTAATTTTGTATTCACTCGCAGATCAAGGCGCAGGTATTGAATCTGTCAAACATGATGTTTTTGAAGCGATTCGGTTGTGCAAGGCGCTAAGCCAGAAGTATCGCTGTGAGGAGGTGCTTCACGATGGCTGATGAGATTGGGATTTATTTTGATCGTATTCAGCGGCGTGGCAGCACGAAACGTGAGGCGATCCGTCTCCGCACACAAGGGATGATACTCCGTAAATCGGCGGATTCTTTGTCTTCGCCCACAGATGTTTATATTGATGGCTCTCACGCCGAGGTGTTAATCACAAACAAGCCTGATGATTATGAAAAGCAGATCATTGTTCTCAAGGGTACGTTGTATGCTGGCAGCATTGTCACTTGGGGCGAATCGCACTGGCTCGTCACCACGACAGATAAAAATGATGCACTATATCCGTCCGGCACTATGGAGAGATGCAACTACATCCTTAAATTCCAGAATGTACGCGGAGAACTTGTAGAACGTTACTGCGTAATATCTGACGTTACAAAGTACCTGATTGGCGAAGCGTGGAAAGACATGATGACTATTGGCGACTCTCGTATGTCTCTTGCAATCACGCGTGACGCGGATACAGCTGCGATTAAGCGCGGCGTTCGGTTTCTTATTGACGATCCGATTGCAGCGGAGACGTGTGCCTATGAGGTCACAAAGCCCGACCGGGTCACGAATGTGTACGACGGGCATGGTATATACAAGTTCCTTTGCCGCGAGGTCAATTCTGCCGATACAGATAACAAGGCAGAACTTATCCCAGACAACTCAGAATATGAGCCTGGGGACCCCGAAAAAGAAACGGAGGGATGGTTCTAATGCCGAACGGTCCGTTTTTGAATGACTTGACAACAAAGAAGGAACTGCTTCTGAAGACTTTTCTGACGGATGAGCGATTTGTGCAGCTGGTGACAAACCAGACAGATGTTACGCTTCCAGCAAAAGATCTTCGCTATAAGCAGGTCTTCCCGTATGGGTGGATTGGCGATACTGTCTCCATTGCTAAGACCTTTGTTTGCTTTGACGTGGATGTTCCACAGATCAAAACGATTGCTGTCAAGGACTGCTACTTGTATATCTGGATTTTTGCCCATAAAGATCTGATGCCAACGAAGGACGGGGTTCGCGTTGATCTTCTTGCCTCTCGTATTGACTGGCTGCTTAATGGCAGCACCGAATACGGCTTTGGACGCCTGAAGCTGGAATCTTGTCTACGCATCAACCCAAACGAAGACTATTACGGGCGAGTCCTAAAATATTATGTGCAGGATTGGAACAGGTTCGGTGAGAAGCTATGAGCGCGAGTTCTGGCACAATTGATCCAATCCGACTGTATTTCGGAGACGATTATCGACTTACCGATCAAATTACGATTCACCAACCGAAGCTTGGTGATGTAATCGATATCGGTGAAGAACAGTATTTTCATGTCGTGCAAATGCTGACGGCAATTCCGTCTGATATGAAGGCTCCACTATGGGATGTCGGCATCGACTGGATGGAGTTTTCTGACATAGAGATGTTTGCAGTTATGGCATCTCAACTTGATGTTGAAGAAACGCGTATCTTTTTTGGCGATCTCAATCTAAAGAACTTTAAGCTTTATAAGCGCGATGATGGCGAATTGATTCTTGCGGATGTCGATACAAAAATAGTTTTTGACAAGTATTCGCACGCGCGGATGCTTGATTTTTTATGCCGTATCCACAACATCAAGAAGAAAGTCGAGAAGGCCGGCAACAAGTATACGAAGCAGGCGCTTATTGAGGAAGATCGCAAAAGAATTGCGGCTCAGAAAAATGAACATTTCAAAAGTCAGCTTGTCCCGATTATCTCTACAATGGTCAATAGCCCAGGCTTCAAGTATACGAACGAAACAATTCGCGGCATGACATATTACGCTTTCATGGACAGTGTTGTCCGAACACAGAGCAATCATTCTATTGAGCATTTGACTGCTGCGTATTACAGCGGCAACATCGATACTTCAAAATTCGATGTGAAGAAGCTGGACATGTTCTGTGATATACATAAGGAATAAACCCACACGCTGGAGCCGATGGTTCCAGCGATTTTTCTTTTTAGGAGGAAATTGTTATGAACCTGAATTCCTTCGTCATTGATCGTCCCCTCCGTGGCATGATGCTGCACAGCGGCACCGGCGAGGTTATGTGGACTATCAATCAGATTGAAGATCCGTCTCTGCAGGTTTCTGCTGAGACTGCCGATGCGGTTGACGCGCTCGGCGTGCCCATTATGTCCTTCGACCGTGCGAAGTCCGCTGAGTTCTCCGCTTCCAGCTCTCTGTTTGATCTGGGTCTGCTCGCTGCTCAGTCTGGCTCCGAGCTTGAGAAGTCTGATGCCTCTACGAAGATCGTCACGCCGTGCTTCGAAGAGATTACGCGCGGTACCGGGGAGTCTGCTACTCTGAAGCATACGCCGAAGGGCACTGCTAAGGACGGCATTCCTTATATCTATGTTCTGAATGGCGATGGCACCCTTGGCAAGAAGTACGAGTATGCAGCCGCTGCGAGTGCCACTGCGTTTACCTTCTCTGGCACTACGCTGACCTTCCCCACGGACACCGCTCTGACTGCTGATGTGACGCTGCTTGTTATTTACGAGTATGAGGCTGATAACACCGAGAAGAATCAGGCAGTTGCTGTTACCAACAGTGCTCAGAACTTCCCGCGCGCCGGTAAGTTCATCATGGAGGTTCTCGGTTGTGATACCTGCGATACCTCTACGCTGTACTACGCTTATGTTATTTTCCCGAACGCAAAGCTTACGTCCGACTTCGACCTGAGCTTCACCACTGATGGCAAGCATCCGTTCACGCTTAAGGCCATGCAGGAGTATTGCTCCAAGGATAAGAAGCTGTTCACTATCGTTATTCCGGAAGCTGAATAAGCATAGGAGGCAATATGGCTGATAAAACGCAGTGCATCACGTGCGGAAAGACATACAAGGTATGCCCACGTTGCGGAGACGCAGCATGGCGTAAGACTGCATGCAGCCCAGTTTGTTGGCAAATCAGCCAGATCATCAACCAACATTTTTATCACGTGATTGACGCCCAGCAAGCCGCGAAAGAGCTAAAGAACGTCAATTACGAGCGGGTGCGGATGAATGAAGCATCTCAAAATGAGGTTGATAAGATTCTTGAGGAGGCTGCAGCGGCTAAACCAAAACGCCGCCGCGCAACCGCGCCACATGATGATTCACACGAAAACGCATAGTATTTATCCGGAGGGGATGCGTTTATCGCATCTCCTCTTTTTTACTGAGAATGAAAGGATTTAATGTAATGACAATACAGTCAGATGTAACGGGCGCTTTTTACGAACCGGCAAACTGTTGCTTTATTATGAATGCAAAACAGACAGCGCTCTATATGAAAAATGGAATCAGGCTGTTGGATGTGTTGGTGAGCAAAGACGATAAGCTGGTGTATGTCTTTGACAAAATCGATAGCCGGGATTTGTACCGTAAATGGATGGATAGAGAACTCACATGAAAATTCTGGCTTTAGATCAGGCACGTCATGGCGGATGGGCTGTTTTCGATATGAACAGCAAGCGTCTCGACGCATATGGCGATTTTAATTATGACAATAAGGACTTCACGTTTGAACAGGTGCTGCAACAGGTTGTTGCACTGATTGAACGTCTGATGCAGCAGTACGAGTGTGTTGCTCTCTTCATTGAGGATATTCAGATGCAGTCAAACGTCGAAAGTTTTAAACGTCTTGCTCAATTGCAAGGCGCTATTTTTTACTATTGCGCAGCAAATGAAATTTTACTTTCAACGGTCAAGCCATCTCAATGGCAGAACTATTGCAAGGCGCGGGGCCGCACCTCCAAAGAAATCAAGAGTGGTGTTACGTCTCTTGAGGCTGCTGGCAAAAAACAATCAAAGGTTCTCTCGCTTGAGTATGTGCGCGACACCTATGGAGTAACAACTCTGAACGACAACGTCTCCGACGCGATTTGCATCGGAACATATGTCGTAAACAATATCGAAATTCGAGTAAAAGGAGATTAACTATGAAAGAAGTTTCCATTTCTAAGATCGACAAAATAATCAAGAATGCCGCGCTTCCGGCGACAGCAGAAATTGTCCTTCATGCCGGAGACGAGGAAATCCCGGTTACGGTGACGCTGCGCCTTTCTGTTGCAGAACGCACAGACATGATCAACGAAATTGCAGACATGGTTTTCCCGGTCGGGCGCGACGCGATTTATATTCCCTCGTTTGAGGAAGCGGCACAGGTTTACGCTTTTTTCAATCATTTTACAAATATTCGTCTCAGCGCAGGTTCCCAGAAACTTATGGATCTGAACGCAGCGACATCTCTCGTTGAGCGCGTCAACAAAATGTCTGGCGGGCTTGTTACGAGTGTTTTTGACGAGGCTAACAAGCTGATTGAGTATCGCAAGGAATGTGCCGCACACTCCAAAGACACTATGGACGCCATGCAGGACTTGATTTCTGCTGTGAACAGCCTTGTTCATGCCGCCACGCAGGACGCCAATGTCCCGCTGGACGATGTGCTGAAAGCGGTTGCTCAGATATCCGACGTTGACAAAGACGAGTTGGTCAAAGCGGTTGTGAGGAATCGTGCCAAAAAGAGCGAAGAGTCCACTGCGGGAACCTCGGCTCCGAAGTCCTCCGGCGTGATTGAACTTGTTACATCTGACCTTAAGGGATAATCGGCATGGCTCTAAGTGCTAATTATATCAATAATCTGCTAGAAAAGTTTATGCAAAGCAAAGCTGGCAGTCACGCGGTCAAGACATTTGTAAAAAATGCGTCTCCGGAAGTAGTGTGTGACAAACGTGCAGTGCAGCGTATGACAGGACAGATGCTTAGGATACTGGAAAAATGGATTTTGTCTGTCATACCATCGTTTGACACTGATGCGATCCATGCGCAGCTTTTAGAGAATGACGGTGACGGGAATATGACTGTCAAGATATCAATTGATTCTGATGCTTTATGGCGTGACTCTCTTGCTTCTCCCGGAACGGATACGTCTGGTTGGAAATATGTAAATACCCGGAATGGGAAACTTGGCACGGACAATATTATCTTGCAATTTGCCAAGGGCTGGGACACCAACGGCAAAACAGTAAGTGGATTCTGGCATGGGCGTTTTATTGAAAGCAAGGACAGGCGCTTGCCAAATGATTTTCTGACAAATGCGGTGAACGAGTTTAATCAGCTGTGCCCTACTGGTGTGTCAGCCGAGCTCGAACCGAAATATAAAACATAAAATGCGCGAAACGCGCGGAATAGGTGGTGGTGAGATTGGATGAGGAAATCCTCCGAATAAGATTTGGCGTCGCTGGCGGCAGCAGCCTAAATGGCGAATCCGGCAGGGATATCGCCGCCGATCTGACAAAGATTGCGCAGAGTTTTAAACCATTCGTGCGTTTTCGCGTCGCAAGAGATCAGCAGTCAGTTTTCCAGTCTGAGTTAGACAGCATTGCGAAGAATCTAAAACTGAATATAACCGCTCATATCTCTGGCATTGATGCTGCTACCGGTGGTGCGAGCGGCACTTCAACGCGCCGTCAACGTAAGCAAACTGACAATTCTGGAGAAAAAGACAAACAGACCGAAAAAATCCGTGCAGAGCAAATTGCTCTCCGCGAATATAAAAAGACATATGGCGAAGTTATCCAGTTACAGAAAACTGCTGCAAAGCTGGATGCTAATGATCCTCAGCAAAAATATATCAGGCGCAAACTCGGCAACCTGATTACATACGGCAAAAAACAGGAAGCTATTATCAACGCTTCTCAGTCTGCGTCATTAAAAGCGGAAAAGGCAGCCACCGACGAAGCGAATGCGCTGAAGGCAAAGAACTCGCTGCTTGATGCCGCACAGCAGAAGGTTAAATCTTATGCGGCAGAGCTTTCTCGTTTGAGCGCAAAAATTCCAGCACAGACTGGCTCTAAATATGGGGATGTGACATCGACCCTTAAATCGTATGCGACTGAGCAAACCCAACTTGGGAACTTCGAAAACGCAAGTGTTGCCGAAGAACAGGTCAAGCGGCTTGAGCAAGCATATAAGGATATGAAGGTTGCTGCAGACGCAGCAACGGCAGAGCTTAACAAGCCCATTTCCACAGACTCTTCTCCAGAGGTAGGAATACAACGTATCAACAAGGCTCTTGCAAACGCGAAGGCGCAGGCCGCAACGTTTGCAACGGAGATGAAGAACGCCTCCGACTTGATGCAGGGTCTTCGTCTGGAGACAAATTTTGAAAAAGGCTTTTCTAATGCGACGAAGAGCGCCGAGACGTTCTATAACAAGTACAAAGACCTCATTCGCGCTAACTCCGAATTCTCCAGAGCGTGGGACGAACTTCTCCGCAAGCTGAATGATGGTGAATTCAAGACGCCGCAAGAAGCGTTTATCGCAATCAACAAGCTTGAAACAGCAACAATCAAGGCCGGACTAACGGTAGAAACGTTTGGCCAGAAAATAAAACGTGTATTTGGTGAGCGTGTCGTCGGTATTATTTCGGCAGTCGCGCTTAACTCTGCACGCAAAGCGCTCCGTGATATGTATCAGAACGTCGTAGACCTTGATGATGCATTGACGGAGTTTTCTATTGTCAGCGGTAAGACCGGCAGTTCTCTTGAAAGGTTCTCTGAGCAGGCATTTGAATCTGCAAAACGGATTCGTGCTGGCGTAACAGATGTCATTGACGCGGCGACTGTATACAGTCGCCTTGGCTTTGATGACGAGTCCTCGATGCAGTTCGCTGAGTTGACCACTATGTATTCTAAGGTTGGTGCTGTCGACATCTCCGAAGCAGAAGCAAATATGACCGCGCTGATTAAAGCATACGACATCGGAGCCGACCAGCTCGAACTTGTCATGGACAAGCTAGTCAAAATCGGCAACAGTTATCCTATCAGTGCCGCTGAACTGGGTGAGGGTTTTAACAATGCGGCCTCTGCCTTGTCCGCAAACAATAATAGCTTGAATGAGTCTATTGCATTGCTGACGGTGGCACAGGAGACTACGCAAAATGCCGCAAAGTCCTCTACGGCGCTTCGCACGATTGCTGCACGTCTGACGAATTCTAAGGCTGAACTCGACGAACTCGGCGAGTCTACGGACGATCTGGCTGAAAGTACGGCAAAGTATCGTGAGGAATTGCTTGCGCTTACTGGTGTTGACATTCAGGATCAAAATGGGCAGTTTAAGTCCACGTTCCAGATTCTGGAAGGTATCGCCGGGCAGTGGGAACGTATCCAGAAGGCTGGTAACGCAGAAGCTGTTGCGACCCTTGTCGCCGGAACGCGTCAGCAGCCTGTGTTCTACTCGATCATGCAGAACTTTGAGGACGCCCTCAAAATTCTGAATGATATCGACGGTGAAAACGCGGCTGGCGATATGGCTAAGGCATACGATACATATATCGAATCTATTGCTGGCCATATCGAGCAGTTGAAGACATCCTTCGCCGAGCTTTCGCAAGATATTATCAAAAGCGACATGGTTAAGACGGTTATGGATGTCGCGAACTGGATTGTTAAGGTTGTAGATGGTCTGACGAAAATCAAGCTTCTCATTCCAGTTATTGTTACCGCGCTGTCTGCAAAGAACAAGGGCTTCTTTAGATTCCTTCAGCCAGACGGGGACGGAAAAAGCGGAATCAAGGCATTGCTCGGTAGCAACATTTTCACAGCATCAAAAGCATCCATCCCTAGCAATCTGAAAGATATTTTTAGTGATTACAACGCCGCTGCTGTACAAGCCGGGAATTTGACTGATGCCCTGAAAGTAAAAATTACAGAGCTGTCTAACGGCAACAGGGATCTTAGCAGATATCTAACAAACCTCGGTGGCAAAGCAACTGCGTCGATAGATGCGTATACTGCCTCTCTCGATGCGGCTGGGAAACAGACAGCAATTTTAAATCTCGAAACGATTGCGCTTAACGCGGTCCTATCCTTGGCTATTGCGGGAGCAATAGCTGGTATTAGTTACCTAGTTCATAGAACAGAGGAGCTCCAGCAAAAAGCTATCTCGTCTGCTGATGAGTTACAGAGGACGACCGAGTCTCTTACAACTCTCACGCAGCAGTATAAAGATTTATACGAAGCTAATGGCGGCACATGGAACTCTGCGACACTTGAGACCGTGCGCGACATTCAATCCCAAATTGTTGATTTGGTTGGTGAACAAGGGAGCCAAATTGACCTTGTGAACGGCAAACTCGACGATCAACTCAAAACTCTGCGCGAAATTAACATTGAAAATGCGAGAGATTGGGAAGCAGAAAACAAAGTTGCAGGCTTTGAAGCCCAGAAATATATGGAGCGTAGCCGTACTTCCCGCATGATGGATAAGTATGGTCCGTCTGGCACACTGAATGAGTGGCTTTCTAAGAACGGTGCAAAATATGGATTCTCTCGTATAAATGGCGATGAGCGCACAAACGGCTTCTGGGAGATTTCTGGGACTGCTGATGATCTAATCACTGCGTATAAAAACGCGTACAAAGATTTTGATGCTTATGTGCGCAAAAATAGTCTATCAGAGGTTGCCGCGAAGGACCTGGAACGGCTATCTAATGAGCTCAATTCACTTCAGACAGATACTTATGAGCGCCAAAAAGAAACATATGAAAAGTGGCTCCAGAATGAAGCTGTAGTTTCACAGGCTGATGTATTGTCAAAGGGCTTTGAAAATCAAGAAGCATTCGACGAGTATGTAAATTCTGTCGATGGCATGACAGATAAAACGCAAGCGCTGCGCGATGCGATGGTCGAGGCTGTGAAGGTTGCATTCCCGGAGTTTGCAGCCGCAGCAGCAGAACAGGCAAATGCTTCAGATAAGCCGCTTCGGGGTCTCGCAGCTCTAGTTGAGCAGTATAAGAAACTCAAAGAAGCGAATGATGCACTGACAAAGTCTGGTAACGTCGACTTGAGCAATCGCCCGCAGGTTACAATCGACGACTCCCCTGCCACGGTTTATTCGTCTAATCAGGAATTTACCATCGGAGACGCTTCTGCGAAGCAGAATATCATTGTCCATTATACGCCAATTCTACCCGATGGAACTGTTTTGTCGGATGATGCCGTTCAGAGCTACCTACAAGGTCTAATCGACAGAAGCCAGAATGCAGCCGACCTTTTGAGTAAAGATGCCTATAGAAAAGGCATCATTCTAAAGATTGATACCGGGTTGGACTATAATCTTTCTGATACTGATCTTGATGCTATCTGGGACCTTATTGATGGACAGTACGAGCGCCTCGCGAATCTTTATGAAACACAGGGGCGTGATGCGCTCCAAAAGGCGCTGCAGGATCTTATGCGCGCTGGGACTGCCTCTGGAGACTCTGCTATTCCCCCTGTTCTTGACCCAGACACATGGTATGATGCCGCAAATGCTGCAGATTCTGTGCGGACACCGATTAGCGATGTAGTCGAATATCTGTCCGCGATTTTTGACGCGGATACATGGGACTTTGACCTGCGTAGTGCGCAGGAAGAATTCTACAGTCTGCAATACGCCGCATATGGTAGTGGGAACAGCCTAGAGGACATTATTTCAAAAAGTGAAGAGCTTCAAAAGTTGTTTGACGGCATGACCGTTCCAGAAGTTTTGGAGTTCTTGCTTAGTCATAATCCGTCCTCCGCCAAAGATGCAAGCGTTTATTTTGATGCTGCTGAAGAAATTTCAAAGATGCAGCAGCAGCTGTCGAACGCTCAGTCACAGTTGAATAGTGATGGGACCCTCAGCTCGGAAACTGCACAGGAAATTTATACAACTCTGAAAAATGCGGGAAAGGACTACACAGAGTTCCTGACAATTGAGGGTGACAAGATCAAACTCAACACGGCTGCATATCAAGAGTTTATCAAACTACAAGCCGGAGAGAAGAGTGGTATCGATGGCTTGAAGCGCGCACTTGCCGAAGAATTATTTGTTCGTGAGCAGATCGCTGATCTGCAAAAAAGGCGTTCGGAGTTCTCCGGCTCCGAAGGCGATCGAGAAAAGATTAGCGGCGAGATCGTCGTGCTTCAACAATATCTACAAGAGTTGGTTGACGAGTATGGCGACTCGGACACAATTCCACAGACGATCGAACTGCTGCAGAGTATCTTTAATTCCGGTGTGGAAAACACGGGTGTTATCGGTCTCAAAACAGCTTTGGAGGATGCGGAGCCTTCTGCGACATCCCTCTCCAGGGCGTTGGAGGCCCTTAAGAAAAACGGCAATCTTGACGAACTTACTGAGACAGATTTCTCCAATCTTCTTACAGCATTTCCGAAACTGAAACGTGCACTGAATGACTACAGCAAAGGTGCGATCACAGCAAACAAGCTGACCAAGATTTTACAGGATACACTGAACAGCTTTGATGCAAGCAACGAGTATACGAATTTGTCCGATGCACAAAGCAGTGTCAAGGCTCTTGCGGATCTATATGCTGAGTTAGGCTCTGGCGATGGTGTGTCTTTCAGTGTGCTGTCAAATCTGCAAAGTGCATTCAGCAATGTTGACGGAATCGACCAGTACATAAAAAAGATTCAGGATGCAAAAACAAACACGGCGGAAGTATCTGATATCATCGGCACGCTTCTCTATGAATCGCTTGTTTCTGCACTTGGCTCAACCGAAGACTTAGCAAATGCTGATGAGACTCTTGTTGCAGCAATGCTCAAGGAGGCAGGTGTTGCAAAATCAACATCCGTCGCCCATCAGGCAATTGCTAGAGCGAAACGCGACAGTGCAGTTGCAACTGCATCCACAGTTGATGAGGCAATCACGGCGGCAAATGCTTTGGCTACTGAAGCACTGAGCGCAGGTAACACAAAGGAAGCTGTATATAATTTAATTGTACAGCAGATTCTTTTCAACAACACTGGGCTAAGCGTTGCCGATAAAATTGCTGCCTTGCAAACGCTTGCATCGGCATACGGTGTTGTTATTGGGCAGGCAAGCACACTGAACGGTTTCCTTGCGTCATACGCAGGTACATCGACAACCAATATCGACAAGACCATTAAGGGACTCCTTGCGACTGGTAAAGCAAAGACGGTTGAAGAGGCGCAGCAGATTATTACCCGTAGAGCATCGCAGGCACAGATAACCGCTGCTACATCTGCTTTAAACAGTAACCCATTTGGCGATGTCGATTTCACATCGACCGGAGGTGGCTCTGACGAGACAAAAGCAGCTAAGATAAAAGCGGCATTTGACGAACTGAACTCTACGTTGGGGCATTCAATCTACCTGAAAGAGCAGTATTACAATCAGGCTGACGCACAGTCAAACTATGACGGAATGCGCCAGTCCTTGCAGGATCAGGTTGATTATTATAAGCAGATTCAGACAGCTGCAAACAACGCTGCAAATCAGATCCGTGAATACTATCGTTCGCAGGGGCTTTCTGCGGAGGCGATTGAACAGCAGTCTGAAATTCAGGCGCTGCAGAAGACATGGTGGAATGCAGCGAACTCTATCAATGATGCGCTCGACAAAATTGCAACGGCAATTCGTGATAAGTTGAGCAAGGAAATTGATGATGTTCAGAGTGCTTGGAGCAGTCTGCAAAAAGCGGCTGAAGAATACTCTCAGACTGGCACAATTTCTATCGACTCTCTGCAGTCGATTATCAGCGCCGGTGTTGAATACGTCGCACTGCTCAAAGATGAAAATGGCCAGCTTGTCCTTAACGAAGATGCGGTTTCCGCTGTTCTTGAGGCAAAGACGCAGCAACTTGCTGTCGAATCCGCGTTGAGCTATGTTGAACAGGTTCGCAATGCGCTGACACAGAAGAATGCGACGGAGCTTGCTCGCCTGCTGGATGTAACGTCTGTGGCGGCAAGCAGCACTTGGGATCTCGTGTATGCGCAGGCCGCGCTACTGAATCTCGACGGCGATCAGTACAATAAGCTGATCACAAACATCAACAAATTCCGCTCTATTGCAAATACGACGGTTCAATCTGTTCGCAAGCAGGTACATGACTCTGTTACGGGTGAGTCGAAGGATTACAAATCAGCCCTTGATGATGTTCTGAAATACGTCGAAGATCTGATTAAGTATGAGCATGAGCAGATGGTTGAGGCTCTTCAGGATCAAGCGGACAAGTACAATGAACTAATCGAGAAGAAGAAAGAGCTGCTCCAGCAGACAAAAGACGAAGAGGATTACGAGCGCAACGTTTCCAAGAAGTTACAGGAAATTGCCAAGATTCAGGACCAGATCAACCGTCTATCGCTCGATGATAGCAGAGAGGCTGCTGCTAAGCGCGCGGAGCTAGAGCAGGAACTTGCGGAGCTGCAAGGATCGCTTTCTGATTACATTGGGGATTACACCTCCACCAAAAATGAGGAGGCACTCGATAAATCTGCCGAGGATTATAACGACTATATCAATGATCGAATCAAAGAGGTCGAGGATGAAGTCGCATCGGAGGAACGACTGTACCAATTAGCCATCAAGCGGATCAATGAGTCGTGGGATACGCTCTACCAGGACATTCTGGCATGGAATGAAGCGGCGGGATCGAGCCTGCAATCTGAAATCATTGCGAACTGGGATCTCGCTTCCGAGGCGGTTCAGCGTTACGGCAGTTTTGTCGCCGCAGCTAATGCTGCGTCTGCGAACAATAGTCTCGGCGATAATCAGAGTTTCGGTGACTACACGCAAAGTGATAATTCATCGAATGTCACAGTCGAAAATGCCATTGTAGAACGCATGAAGGCCAATGCTGCGGCGTGGCACACGGCAGATGATGCCGAGAAGCAGCGATTGAATTCCGAGAATATGCAGCTTGCACAAGAACTATCGCAGTATGTCGGGGCAATGCCTGTTCGTAAGAATGGTGTGTGGTATCTGAATGGACAGGAGCTGTTCAAGCTCTATCCGAAGTACCATAATGGTGGTGTCGTGGGCGGTATCCCGAATCGCAAACAGAAGGAGCTTCTTACCGTTCTGAAGAATGGCGAACTCGTTGCAACCACACAGATGCAGGAACGTGCGATTGAGCTCGTTGATTTCGCGAAGAATATATCGGCGAAACTTGCAGCGCTCCCCTATTCATCGGGAATTGGAAATCTGCTGAAGAATGATGTTGTATCCGCTCTGCCGAAAGCAGAGCCGGTGAATAGATCTGAAAATTCTTCGTTTGTGTTCAATCCGGAATTTAATATTGCCATTCAATATAGTGGAAATATGTCTGATGACGACGCTGGTGCATTTGGTCAAAAGATTGCTGATATCGCCATTGGCAAGCTCTCTGACGCATTCAGCAAAAAGGGTATACGTAATTTCTCAGGAACGCTTCTTAAGGCATAATCTACCGCCGCCCGTGAAAACGGGCGGCTTTCATATTATTCGGAAAGGAGGCCCGATAGATGGTCGTTGATTTTTCAAAAATCGATCTGCATGAAACTCCAATTTTAACGTTGAAAAATATAGCCGGAACGGAGCTACAGACGCTTGGATATGCCAAAAATGTTGCCGTTTCACTGCATTTTAACGAGATTTCAGAACTCACTTTTGAGCTGCCGGAATTTGTCGACGGTGTGAAGACGCCACACTACGATGACGTTGTTGGTATGCGTCTCATTGATCTTGCTGGCGTTGGTCAGTTCAAGCTGGTCAATCCATCTGAAAGCAAAGACGGCGTAAAGACGATCAAGTCATGTAAGGCATATTCACTAGAATACGAATTCGTCGAAAAGAAAATATCGCTCGAAGAAGATACCTATGAACTGTCCGACGGGCTCGCCGAGGAGAATACGCTTCTCGGAATTATCTTGGAGAAGATGCCGTCGTGGCGCAAGGGCACGGTATCTCAGACTCTCGTTGGCAAGTACCGCACATTTGAGACGAGCGCCCAGAGTTTGTACGACTTCATGAAATCGACGTTGCAGGAGAAGTTCCGCTGCGTCTTTGACTTCGATACATATACGCGCACGGTGAACATTGTCAATGTCGATGAGTTCGTGCCGACCAGACAGGTGTTTTTGTCTCTGGACAATCTGCTGAAAAAGGTGGACGTCAGCGAAAATGCAGACAACATCGTCACCTGCCTCGGCGTATACGGCGCGGATGGAGTTGACATTTATAGCGTCAATCCGCTGGGTACTGACAAAATCTACAACCTCGATTATCTGTTCCAGTCTGGGCAGATCCAGGAACCAGCTCAGCCGCTGCAGGACACCGATGATTCGTTCGGTGCAAAGTGGCGTCGATGGGAAGCGCAGCTCAGCGCCTCACAACAGAAATTCTATGCTTTGTCCGTTGAACAGTCTGTCCACACGGCGAACTCTCTCGCGCAAAGTGCGATTCTGCTCCGCCTTGACGGGGAGTTGACCGGGCTTGAAGCAATTAAGGCAAGTTATGTTTCCGCGATTGCACAGGGGCTTGAAAAAGACAGCAGCACCGGTAGTTATTTCTCTGATCTGATGCCGCAGATTGACCGCCAGATTGCTGCAAAGCAGGCCGAAATTGCGAAAGCCAACGAGCGCAAGGCATTGTCAGACCAGTATGTACAAAGCGCGACGGATTCCATGAAGGAGATTCAGGATTCCTGCAAATTTGAAACATTCTTCACGGATTATGTCTGCCCTATTTGTGGCCATGTCGCAAAGACAACCGACGAGACCCATGTAACGTGTGAACACTGTGGGACTGTTTCTTCTATTGACGATGCGGACTCTGAACTGCTTGTCTTGAACCGCTATTTCCGCGAAGACACGCTGACAGACGAATCGTTCGTCGAGCGTACCGTTAAGGCAAACAATGATAATGACCGCAGTGGTGCTGTTGGCGATACGACGGTCAAAATCGCATCGGCAACGATTACGATGACGCACTCGGACGATGTACATAAGGACACATACACCATTTCTGGCGGCACTCTTGTTTTGCAAACCGTGAAGGACGGTCAAACTGTCACATACACAGCAGCAAAGATTCGCAGTGCAGCTATTGTCCATAATCTTGCCGACGATACATATGTGCTCTCGGCATTCTTGGGTGCTGGCTATGTTGAGACTGAAACGATGACCGGCGGCAATGCAACGATCAGCGGCACATGGGGCAGCCTTTCTGGAGACTTACAGGCAGACCCGGAAGTTAAAAGCGACAATTATAAGGTCGGTACAGCGATTGAAATATCTGCGTCCGATAACACCTGGTATTTTACGACAGATACCTCAAAATACGAGTCTCTCTCGATCTCAAACGAGCTTTACCAGTACGGCAAAGAATGTTTGAGACAGATGGCATTCCCGACGTATACCTTCTCGATTGAGTCTGGGAACTTCCTCTCAATGCACGAATGCGAGTTGTTCAAGAATCAGCTCTCGCTCGGCAAGCGGATTTACCTCGATCTTGATGACGATGAAGTGCTGGAGCCAATTTGTACCGGCGCGTCGTTCTCGTTCGATGATCTCCGCAGTCTGAAGCTTGAGTTCAGTGACACATACTCTGGCAGTGACAAAGCAATGAGTCTCGCCGGATTGCTCGAAGAAAGCGTGAGCATGGGGCACACTGTTGCCAGCAGCAAGGGTGGGTGGAATGCCTATCAGGACAGTGGGGCAAGTTCTGCCGTTAGAGATCTTATGACGCAGGCGCTTGACGTTGCAAAGAATAAGGTTTTGTCTTCGACTATGCAGGCAATCTCGTGGGATGAATCCGGCATCAGGCTCCGAAAATGGCTTGATTCGTCCAAGACATCGTATGAGGACACGCAGATTTGGATGACAGATCAGAACATTGTATTTACAGACGATAACTGGAAGACTGCAAAAATGGCAATCGGCAAGTTGTCTACGAAGAAATATGGTGATGTATTTGGTGTTTGCGCACCTTACCTCGTCGGCACAATACTCGCTGGCGAGAATCTGGCGATTACAAACCGGAATGGTAATTTCTTGATTGACGACGAGGGTATCAAAGTCAACGGCCTAAATTTTTTCATTTCATCGAGCAATATCGTTGAGCCGACGGACTCTGTGGATAGTGTTGCTGACTTGCCGTCTTCTGCGAATGAGGGCGACCTGTGCAGCGTTGGAAAGGATACATATAAGTATGCATCCGGGGCTTGGAAACTTTATATCAAGGTTGTCTCCGAGAAGGCAGACCTACCTTCATCTGGGCCAGAAGATTCTCAGACTCTCTATAAAGTCGAAAAAGATGGCTCTGTTTGGGAGTGGGACAACTCACAGTGGATGGAATACTCGGTTCCAATCAGCGAATATGTCAATGGCTCTTTTGGCGAAGTAACGGGAAAAGACGAGAATGGAAACGCTTTTGTCAAGGCTGGTAAGATCAGCGGAATTATTGACACGATCAGGTCGCAGATGTCTTCTTGCGGCGGCAACATGCTGTTTGATAAAAACGGTCTGTGGTTGATCGATGCTTCATCTCCAAGTACAGCAAGTAAAGCGGTGTGGCTTAACCAGTCAGGCATTATGCTTTCGAAATTACGAACAGGATCTGATAAGTCTGACCCCTCATATAATTCGACAACTGGCAAGTCTTTTACATGGAAAACGGCAATTACAGCAGATGGCATCGTTGCCGATTATCTTGTCGGCACACACCTTCATGGCGAGTTCGATATTTCCGCTGGTAATCCAACAACGTCTGGGGTGTATTCGACGTGTCCGTTTTATGTAAGCAAAGACGGAAAACTGTCATGCACAAACGCAGACATTAAGGGAGTTATCAATGCGACGGACCTGAAGCTGGATGGAGATAGTATCAAGGCAAAATTAAAGTCGATCGTGGATCAGATCAATGTTCTCGAAGACGGAATTGAGATAGCTGGCACGGATTTTTCCGATGGCAAAATCAGTACGGAGGCAGGTAGCATAAAATTTACGGGATCGTCGTCCGCAGACTATGCCGTGGAATTGTCTAGCCCTGCAGTACGCATCAAGTCGACAGAGGGCTCCGTGTATCTGCAGAACAATGACCAAAGCGCGTGGATCCAGCTGCTTGCGGACGGGAAGATCATTTTCAAGGCGAAGTCTATCGAAGGGATCAGCACCGCAACACCGGTGTTTGGGTAACGATATGGCAACATATACGGAAAACTGCTATACCGACGATGGCGGAACGCTGTTGGGAACGCTGACCGAGGAAATTGAGGGGGCAGAAATTGCGGTCAAAGATACACTGGCTTACAAAACATATGGGGAATCGTATGTTTTTATAATTTGCAGAGGAAGGGCGCAGATGGCGCGTTGGCTTCTGGGAGAAAGCATCAATCTGAACTCGATACAAAACAATGACTTCGTGATGAACTTCTACTTTGCAAGACGCATACAGATCTCTGATTTTGCGTGGACGGATAACGATGATGAAAAGATCAAGGCGGGACAGCCTGTTTCAAATCTGACAGCCGCTGCAATGAATGATTTATATCAAAAGCTGGTTGCAATGAAAACGTTGACAGGGGTGCGGGCTGACGCTGTTCCAACAATTACATCTGGGGATACTATAACGGCAAGCATTGTCAGCCAAGCGTTTAGTGGGATTGCAGGGGGGCTGACATATGTCGATGAAGATGCAAGGCAAGCAATGTATGATGGACTTAGGTATAATAGCCTCACAAAAGGAGCTCCGATTTACGCGCGGATACTGCTGAACATGAAGGTCGGAGTAAACAAGCTGATTCAGGAGATGCGGCCATTGTAATTGTAAAAATATAATTTAAGAAAAGAAAGGAATTAAATATTGAAAACTGAAGAGGCAAAACAGTATTTGCAGGCAGTTAAGGAAAGCCTTGAGCACTTGACCGTGCAGACATCCATCGATAATGTTGGGTATCTAGCCGGTGCGTTTCAAATTCTGACAGAAGTGCAGAAAAATATTGATACACTCGAAAAGACACAAGAAAAATAAACACCGAGGGGGCGCACAATGTCGTTTTATGGCGATCGATTTATTTTTGATGGCGTTCCGTGTGAAGAATTTGGGCTGATGTTATATAACGTCGGTTCAACGCAGCAGAATGCGACAACATTTGCATCCAACAGCGATTTTGTGGAGGATCGTATCTTTCGCAGGTACGATTCTCTATTTTATGGAACATCTCAGAATGGACAGCTTTCATTCTCGCTTGTGTTTGGGTTGGATCCGGACAAAGTGAACGTCGGCCTGTATTTTGACCGATATGATTTTGAAAAAATTGCTTCATGGCTGACAGGGCGAGACGGATATAAGTGGCTGCAAATCGGCGACGACACAGAAGGATACTTCCGATATTACTGCAAAATCTCTGATCTGAAAGTCATACAGGCAGGGGTATATCCACAATGCTATAGCTGCACTGTGACGTGCAACTCCCCTTTTGCATTCATGCCGGAAAAAACATTTTCATATGACATTGCGAATTCTGAGACAATTATATTCCATAACCGAAGCACAAGCAATATGTACTATTACCCAAAGGTAGAGCTTGTTCTGGATGGATGCACAAACTTTTCAATCGTGAACAAAACGGACAACAACAGGGAGACAGCATTGACTGATATTCCTGCCGCATATGCTGTTGCGACTGTCACGTTTGATAATCAAAACCAGATTTTAACTTCTTCACACGGAGACAACCTATATCCTTGTTTTAACAAAAAATTTTTCAGACTAGTTCGGGGCGATAATGTGCTGAGTGTTACAGGTACAGGCACACTTCGTCTGATTTGTGAATTCCCGGTGAATGTAGGAGGATAATATGTTTTTTGATATTTATACGCTCCCCTATTTGGTAATCAACGCCGGGCAGGAGAGTTCATTTCAGTTTCGAATTTTAAATAGTAACGGCGAAGCTATCAAGAACGCGACTTTTAAATGTGATGTGATTGAATATTGCAACGAAGGCGCGCCCGTGCTCTCGCTCTCTGGCGTAGTTGAATATGATAGTGCGTCTGATACCTCAGCGATCGGGCTTACCTTCTCTTCGACAAACACGCTTGCGCTGGAGGGAAAGTATATTTATCAACTCTCTGTTACATTGTCAGGTGGCTATGTTGGAGAGGTTCGCAAAGGAATTTTGTACGTCAGAAGCAACATCTCTTCGTGAATGGGGTGAGAACAACGGAAAATCGAAATTTTCAATTCGTCTTACAAGGCAGTAACAGTCAAAGCCAGCAGATGGTTGGCGAGTCAGGGTCAAACTTTCAGATCATACTATATGGCGATAAAAGCACCAGCCAGGATTTGACCGTGAACGAGCCGCCCGCGTATCGCAGCACATATGTGTCTGGTGCCCAAGTCAATGATGCTGGGCACTTAATTTTATCATTTTCAGATGGCTCTACTGTAGATTCTGGATATGTCAAAGGCAACACGGGTGAGCGCGGGCCACAAGGTGTATCTGTAGAGTGGCGTGGTGAGTGGTCGGCAGCTTCTAGCTATAATTACTTAGACTGTGTAACTTTTGGTGGAAATGTGTATATCTACATTGCGGAATCCGCTTCTGCCGGATCAGCGGTTACAGATACATCAAAATGGGACCTTGTGCTAAAACGCGGCGAACCTGGCGCTGATGGTACTAATGGAGTCACGTTTACGCCATTGGTATCGTCCGACGGTGTTTTATCGTGGACAAATAACGGCAATCTGGAAAATCCGATAAGTGTAAACATAAAGGGGCAACCCGGAAACGGTTTTAAAATTCTCGGATATTATAGCACAGTTTCCGCACTCATGTCATCGGTCGTTTCTCCGTCTGCTGGAGACGCATATGGAGTCGGCACGTCAGAGCCATACGATATTTACATTTTCGATGGTGTAACGGAAAAATGGCTTGATAATGGGCAACTTCAAGGGGCAAAGGGAGAGTCTGGCACAACGTTTACACCATCCGTGTCTTCGGATGGCATTCTCAGCTGGTCCAATAATGACGGCAAAGAAAATCCGCCCAGTGTGAACATCAAAGGTGGGACAGGTGCGGACGGCGCGTCTGGACAGGACGGCACAACGTTCACGCCGTCCGTTTCTAAAGCCGGTGTTCTCAGCTGGACGAACGACGGCGGAAAACAGAACCCGGCCAGCGTCAGCATCAGAGGCCCAGCGGGGACACCCGGGCAGGATGGGGCTGCCGGGCCGGCAGGTGCGGACGGTGCGCCGGGACAGGACGGCACGACCTTTACGCCCCATGTTTCCGCAGCCGGTGTTCTCAGCTGGACGAACGACGGCGGAAAACAGAACCCGGCCAGCGTC
>ERZ1035027.177-NODE-177-length-40236-cov-6.510017_pt1 | contig 40236 bp, 44 predicted proteins | sample MGYA00520604_ERZ1035027 | MGnify/ENA primary metagenome ERZ1035027 (study PRJEB33766, sample SAMN09781743) | gut metagenome | biome: gut microbiome | host: Homo sapiens | place: Madagascar | study: EMG produced TPA metagenomics assembly of the PRJNA485056 data set...
AAGCGATATCGTATGCAACATCTGAGCTAGAAAACTTTGCAAGTAATCTTCTTTATTCTAGTAGACAGCTTGCAGGAGGATTTAGTACAGGTCTAAAGAATGCTTCGTCTCTATTTGAAGAAGCTGTAAAGATTACAACAGCAGCTAAACAAGGAGACGCCGGCCAGCTTTCATCTGTGCTTACTGCAGTATCTGCTGTAACAGGTTCAATTGCTCCTGATCTTGCATCTTCAATGACTGATGCAATAGTAAAAGCAGCGACAGGCGGTAATTCTTCTCAAATTGTTGCATTAAGGTCGCTTGCAGGAATCAACGCAGGCAATACTGAGTTCTTAAAAGCTCTAGTAAATGACCCTCAAAAAGTATTCTCAACACTCTTCACTAACTTAGCGAAGATGCAGAATATGTCCAATGACAACTTCATGGAAGTTGCAGAAGGACTTTCAGATGTATTCGGAGTATCGATGGATGCTTTCGCAAGGGTTGACTTCAACTATCTTGCAAAAGCAATTACAAACATGAATACATCAAATGCTTCTCTTAATGAGAACATTTCTAATCTTCAATCTGGGCAATCTACAACTAATGCTGATATCCTAAAGAACCAGCAGATAAACCAGTACATGATAGAAAACGGTCTATCACTTGTAATGGACAATGAAGCTGCAAGAGCTATTCAGCAGCATATGTGGGATGAACAGATTGCTCAGCAGCTTCAGGAAACTACTTACGGAGTAGAAATCCAAGGTTCAGCATTAGAGTTCTTAGCTGGTATCAAAAATACTATCAAGAACATAATGAATATCCTCAACCCGGTAAGATGGTTGATTACTACTGTATCTAATGTAGCACAATCTACTGCCGAAGGAAATGCCCTAAAAGATGATGTTGCAAAAGTTTTAGCACTTGGCAAAGTAGGTCAAGGTAATGCTCAATCTTTCTATAATCTTACAACAAGAGGAAGAGAACTACACTTAACACCCAATCTTGTTCAGCTTTTAGGTGGCGAGTCCTCATATTACCGTACTCAGGCTGTAGGTAGGACAGCTTATGCGATAGGTGATCTTACATCAGCACTTATTTCCCCGGGTGCATACTTGAGCCAGCTTGCAACACAGGGCATAGCAAGCTGGTTGCTTTCTAAAACAGATAGCAAGAATCCAAATAAGTATGGAGTAGGCGGTAAATCTTCTTCGTATGGCCCATTGAGTAATTATCAATGGGGCACAGTAGGGAAGAGCCAAGGCTATGGTCTGCAAGTAAAAAACACAGCAATGTCTGTATCTTCTGGAACTTCTACAGCTTCTAATGAACAAGCAGCAGAAGAAAGAAACAAGCAGATTCTTCAATCAAACTTCGATAGAATGATGAACACTATCGACAGTTTTGTTGACCAAGGTAAGACATATGATGAGTGGGCATCTACTGCAAGAAACTTCGGAATATCGGATTATAAGAAGGCTCTAGATACATTAGGATATTCAGAAGCAGACCTTCAGGGCTATTTTGAAGCAAAAGAAGGAGTTAAGGGCGGACAAGAACAAGCAAGAAAAGCTAAGAAAGAAGAAACCTTCTGGGACAAAGGTCTAGAATACTTCGATACATTCTCATTGAATTCAGATAGTCAAATGCAGAGTATGATAGACCTAACCACAGCAGGAAACGATCTAATTTCTAAGATACTTGCAAAGAACACAGAGTTCAAACAAGCCTTTGATGATTACTTCGTAAATCATATTCTATATAGTAAATCATATGATCACGCAGCTGTAACTAAAATACAGAATGATGAGAAGTATAAATCTTCTGATGCTATTTACGCACTTGCAGATGCACTAACAGCTGCAACAGACCTGACTGATCCTACATTGCAAACAAATGCAATACTGAGTCAGATTCTAATAGTTGTTCAGAGCATAATGCAGCAGAACAATACATCTGGTAGGCTTACACTTCCCGATGCAATCGCAGCAATGGCAACAGGTACATTTAATTATGAATCCACTTGATAGGAGAGTGCGATAAATGAATTTCATAAGATTCTCAACAGGAACAACAAACATATTTCCTTTAGCTAACTCTAAGACAGGCGGTCAGCTAATGACTGAATTCAACCTTCGTTCTAGGGAAAGCGTTGAAGTTGGTCCTATCCAAAGCGACAAGCGAATCCACTATATGGTAGGTCAATCCTTTGTTAATTCAGAAGATGATTTTAAGCTAGTTGGAGTTACAACAAGCCCTGGACAGATAGCTTCTGGGGACAGTCAAGTTTTAATGATAACAGAAGGAAGAGCTGTTATCAACGGACACTACTTCGAATCACTTGTACCTGTAAAGATTGATATAGGTGAAGCAAACCAGAAACTAAGAAAGAATTCTATGCAACCCCTTCTAGGAGAGCTTGCTGTCGGTCTTCGTGCAATGTACAGCACAACAGAAACAATGGCAGGTGCAATGGTTGCGGAAAAAAGTAACTACTTTGAGGGAGTTCAAGTAGTTATACTTCCTAAATCAGAATTCAAGCTTCCTATAGATTGCAAAGATGATCAGGGGCAAGTTACTGCGCATATCAAGCTAGGTGAAATATATTATTCAAACGGAAGTGTGCAAGTAAATAATTGTAACTATCCTGATAAGTGTAGATATTTAGATGCTGATAGAATCAGAAATATCAGTAAGCTTATGTCTGATAACTACATCAATAGAGATGGATTAAATCCCGGATACATATATGGATTCTCTGGTAAGGGTTCATCCACAAAAGACACATGGTGCAACATAACAGATAGCTTAATTGTATGGGATAAGAGTTACAACAAAGCTACAACAGAAAAGCCTTCTGTAACGAACGCAAACTTCGGAACTGATACAAGCGGAAATGTAGTTTTAGCTCTACCTCATAAACAAATTGACGGACTGAAAAATAAAGACGGTAAACAGCTTTACTATCAGCCAAGAATAATGAACCTTCCTAAAGCAGATTATTCATCAGGGTCTTCCGGTACTGTTGATCACGCCTACACTCAGAAAATAAAAGATGCTTTTGAAAAGATTCATACAAAGATTCTAGAAGGAAAACAAAGAGCATACATTGATATCATAACTGATGAAAACCGAAAAGAGCTGCCGCCTATAAGTTCTAGCTGGAACATCGGTGACTATGTAGTAGTGGGAACAGATAACTCAGTTGTTGCTTCTTCTAATTCAACTAAGTCCCCTTCTACAATTTACATAATCATTGATGGAATTGTTACACAATTTAAGTTCAAGACAAGTAACAAGACCGGAAATGTTCCATCTGGGCTTGATCTTCAAATCACAAAGTTTGAATGGTCGTCTGATAAGAACGATCCGATTCCGGAAACAGGTTCTTCTGACGAAGCTATAGAAAAGTATAACAATCAGCTTCAAGTAGCTACAAGCAACTACAGAGGCGCAATTGGTACATCTTACATCGTAATAAAATATGACCAAGTAGATAAAGATACACAGGTAGTAGATACAATATATTATTTCTACACCGTTTCAGCAAAGAATGCAGATAAGGTGTATTCAGATCCTATTTGGTTAACTGGAGAAATCAATCTAGCAACAGAAGAATCTATCGGAGGATTCTTAAATGTACCTGATACAAAACTAGATGGAGGTTATGTTTACAGAGACGAAAACGGTAATCTAAGACTGCTAGATTATGCTTTGCTTCGTACAGGCACGCTCGCCTATCAGCTTGGCGCAGATCAAGCGTTTGGAAATGGGCTTACAACAGAGTCCATTCAAGAACAACTTGATGAGTACGTGAACGATCGTGTAGCATTCCCTACTTCCGATACACTGAAAGACAGCAAGTACAACGGTATGATAAATATCACATTAGAGTTGCCTAAAGAAGATGAAGCATCAATAGTTACTATTAGAAACATTGACAGCAGATTCGGAACCGGTGTAAACATAAATCTTTCAGGTGAAGCAAATTCAAATACAATTATCAACATCGTAAATTGCGAGAAGATAAAGATAAATTCTACATTGACATCCAGCAAGGATAAAGGTCCAGTTATAAACTTGTCTAATTGTAGTCTATGGTACGATGCAGAAGTAATTGAGAATCTAACATACATTGATGGATTGAAGCTATGGTACAGACAGTTTGATGAATCAGATAACAACTTAACTGTTTCCGGCATGACTGTTATGTCTCTTGATTCAATATCGCAAACAAGTGAAATAGATTATTGGAACGAAGCAGTAGATAACGACATACATTATCTATATGCTTTACAAAGTTTGACATTCAATACAGACGGAACTATTTTAGGAGCTGGAATTCTAGTAAAGAACAGAACAACTGGAAATGTGTCAAATGGTAAATCAATAATTGTTTCAAGTTTCAACTTACCAAATAACTCGTTACTTCAGTATCCTAAGAATAGATTGACAAAGCAATTGAAGATAGATGGTCAATTTATTTCTGCTTATGCTTCAGATGAGCCCGAAGGATATGTAGTAATAGATACAAAATTCACAGCTCTATCGCAGAAATGGAATACAAATGATGAGGATGTTGATCCTGGAACAATTTCATTCCTCGCAAATGTAGAGCATATTACAAATGTTGTCGGTGTAAGCTATGGTACAGAGATTGATGGTTGGGCAACTGAATCCTTCCATCCATTTGAAGGGAAGATAATCGGATGAGTTTAGTTCACGACTACATTAAGATAAAGTATACTCGGGAAGGTTACCTTCCCGACTATCCTTATCATATGATATCAGATGATGAAATGATAGAAGCATTCATGAAATCTGATTCAGATGAAGGATTCTTCTTTGACAATTATTATGTTAAAGACGAATCACTTAAAGAGCAATATACAACTCTTGTCCAGACAATACGATTTCATATTGGCATCTTCAAAAAATCTAAAGAAGATAAGAAGGTTTTACCAGATTGGGTATATTCATATATGCTTGGTGTGGTTGTTTCAGAAAATTCTTCAGACATTGATAGGCATGACCTTTTGGTACTATTAGATTTAGATAATGTAGACGATGACTTCACTGAACAAGCTAAGAAGAAATGTTTATCTATCAGCAAGCAATGGATCAAGAAAATAACAGAAGACAATAGATATGTTAAAATTCTTAATCCGAATGGAACATACTCTAGATATGACGGAAGACCTGCAACCATGTTCGGAGAACCTCATGTTATAAAGAGTTTGAGACTTGAATCAGCAGGTGTTTAAGAAGGTGAAATTGCATGAAGTATCTACAACTTACCAATGATACAAAATTAAAAGATGTAGCTTCTGTTGTTGGGGATTCAAATGTAGAAAGACTACTAGTTGCAAACGATATTGAACGGACACCGAATATTGGAAAGTCTTTTATCGATAAATGCAACAGGACAATTTCTGATACCAATAAGTCAGTAACTTGGCAAAGAAAATCAACAATACTCAATGGCATGACGAGTGATTCTGATGTATTTGAAAAAGCGTCAATTCAGAGTGATGATGACTGGAAAGTTCTAGATACTTTAGGAACATTCAATGGAATGTTGAAAATTCCTGATTCAATGGAAGTTCCTACATCTTATAGCATATTAGGAAATAACGAAGGGGTAAAGAAAACAGTATACAACAAAGCAATGACAATGCTTTCTACCCCTCCGCATTATATTGATCCTTCAATATTCAACGAAGTAAGTAACATACGGAATTCTAAAATAGTTAGCGGATATAGATCTAACGGTAGCAACACACAGTTCTTCAATCTACCTTGGGGAGATATAACATTGTATTCTTCTCTTGAGCCTACTGGAATTGATATTCCAGCGTATCCTGAAGAATATAATGATAGCAGGAAAGCTAACTATACTCAGATGCCTGACATGCTTTATCAATATGAACCATGGCAGCTATATGAAAGTTCTGGCCCTAGAACAAATCAGTTTGAATTTCAACTTCATAGAGATATGTGGACAACAGACCATAGAGACGGTAAAGCAAATGATTTGATAAGATATTGTCAATCAAATTGCTATCCCGATTTCAAAGGGTCTGCTGTAAACTGTCCAATAGTTTCCTTATATATTATGGGCAAATGCTTAATACGAGGAGTAATGACAGATTGCTCTGTTAGCTGGAATGGACCAATTGGATTAGATGGTTGGTATCTTGCTTTTAAGCTTTCATTCAACATAACCGAAGTTTCTGAAATTGCACTGAATCATAGCGTTATTAGAAGCAAACCATTGATTGGATAATATCAAATCGTATATTTATAATCTTGTTTCGTATAATTATTTGAGAAAGTGTTTTTCTCGCATATGCGAAACACAAACAAATCCAAAAAATCAATAATATTTATACGAAACAGGTGATTTGATGTACATACAAAATACATTGATACCTTATCAGGTAATTGAAAATCGAGGAATCGAATACAGTGTATGTAAGGACTACAGCCATGTATCTAGATACAGAGGACTAAGGCAAGTTATTCATCTTCCAACATCAAATGACAGAATAACAACTCTTGAAACACCAAATGCTTTTGTAACTAATCTGAATGTGAAGTACTACGAAGTACCTAATAAGTATGAAAATAGATTAGACCTCATTGCAAGAGATACATTAGGATCAGCTGAATATTCATGGGTCATTTCATACTTCAATAGAATAGAAGATGGGTTTACTGTCAAGGAAGGACAAAAATTGATGATACCTACATCATTCTACGACTTGTTCAAAACAGGTGAAATCCTTCAGTCTATTCCCGCAACTTCATTGAATCTAGGACAGGAGTAATTACATATGAAAAGATACATCAGAGCATCTTCTAATCTTCGCCAGTCAGAATACAACGAGTATCTTATGAAGCATATAAATGGAGTAAAGACAGCATGGCGTGATATTCTTTATCCTGCTATCCTTACCGAGAGTGATGAAGATGTTGAGCAGATTACAAAGGTAATTGATTTAGTTTCTAACCATGATAAGTCAAAGTATCAAAAAGATGAATACGATGCATATTTGAATTACTTTTGTCCTGATAGAAATAACAAGAAAGATTCAAACGCATTTGATGAAGCTTGGTTACTACATCAAAAGAGAAACCCTCATCATTGGCAGTATTGGTGCCTTATTAGGGATGAAGGCGAAGTCAAAGCAATGGATATGCCGTTTGAGTATATTTGCGAAATGCTGTGTGACTGGAGTTCGTTTCAATTTGTATTTGATCCAAAGTCAACTGCAAACAAGTGGTATAAAGATAATAAGAATAATATGATTCTATCTGATAATACTAGAAAGGAAGTTGAAAGACTTCTTTCAATAGCACCTGAATTATAATTTAGTAACCTTACATAGTGGTGTAAGGAGGACTGATTATGGTTAATGAAACATATAAAGATATCAAAGGATACGAAGGTTATTATCAAGTATCAAATTTTGGTAATGTAAGAAGCTTAGACAGAGAAGTAATTCGTTCTGATGGAAACTTTCAGTTTCATCATGGAAAGATATTGAAACTGTCTGACAATGGATCTGGGTATTTAGTTGCACAGCTTTGTAAAGATTCTGTTGTTAAAGGGTACTTAGTTCATAGGTTAGTTGCTTCCGAATTCATTCCTAATCGAGAAAATTTACCTGTAGTTAACCACAAGGATGGAAACACAAAAAATAACAAAACGAATAATCTAGAATGGTGTACTCAAAGCTACAATATTATTCATGGATTTTCTTTACATCCAAGGACCACTGATAGAACAAATCTGATGAAAGCTATTTCAAAGGAAGTTTACTGCCCTGAAACGGATACTACATATAAGAGTATAACAGAAGCTTCTCGTATTTTGAAAGTGTCTTCAGACTATATTCGTTCAGCTATTCTTTGGCGAGGAAAAAAAGCAAGAACTGCTACAAATGGAAGTAAATACAGATTCTTTTTGTCTAAGAAAGAATATGAACAATTATTTTTGGAAGAAACAGAAGAATTCATGCAGTTTGAAAATGGTAGAAATTGTATAGAAGTTAGAACGGGAAAAGTTTATCAGTCATTGCATGATTTTTGCTCAGCAACAGATTCAAGCGAGTCTACTGTTAGAGACAGCATAATTAACCTAAGAGGTTATATACCGAAACTTGATATGATGCTAATTGACATAGGGTATGAAAAAACCTTTTACATTTCCGAAGAAGATAAAAAATGCATATTGAATAAGGGAAGAATAAATGCAATTCGAAAAAGAGCCAATAGATTTGTAGTTTGCGAAACAACAGGAGAGATATATCCTAATCCTTCTTCAGCTTCTTTGATGTTAGGACTGCCTATATCGTGTGTTTCTGAAGTACTGTCAAATGGAGGTCACTATAAAAAATTAGATCTTAAATTTAGCTTCATTGATAGCTCAAAAATAGCAGATTCTGAAATACTCAATATGTTTCCTCATTTTAAGAAAGTCTTCATGTCTTCAAGTGGAGGAAGAAAATGAAAAAAGTTCTTGTTAATTTTTTCTTAGCAGGCGTTGCGCTCACAGACTTCGGGCTTGTAATACCTTCTCCATTTACATCGTTATCATTGAGCAACAGCGAAATATCATCAATGACTCAATGGACTCTTGATTGCATTGTTGGGGGAGATGACAAAAGAAGAATAAACATATCAGCCTTTGAAGCTCTTCTATACACATCAGCACAGAATGCAAGCAACTATTCAAATTCATCTGAAATACCTGTTTCATTCCTGTTCGGATGGTTAGATGAAAATGGAAGTGTACTAGAATCTCTATCATATCAGGGTTTTACACTAACTTTCAAAGTTTCTACATCTGGTAGATACATGAAATATTCCATTACAGGTTATGCTTCGCTTGCTATACAAACAAGTTTACCTGTATTAAGAGTTCCAGAACTATCTGGTATAGTACAACCATCAGCAGTTGTTGAAGGGCTAGCAGTAGCAGTAAAAGCAACTAACTATTATGATCTAGATATTGATCATTGCGATCAACCTACACTCGTTAATCACGGAGCAATGACAACATCATTCAATAGTTATGTTAGAGGAACATATTCAGGAAAAGACGATTACGAAACTTTTCCAGGTCTACTTAAACTGTCTAAATCTTACAATGCTTCTAGAGATTCTGCAGGTCTTGATAGCTACAAAGTTAGAACACTGAGTCAAGCCATCAACAACAGAAAAGTTAGTCCTCTTTCAAATTACTTGAAAACAAGTTTTACTGATACAAAACCTCAAAGTTCGTCTTTTTCATATTGGGTAGACGAACCAACTATGACAAGTAGAGGCTGTATACACTATAAGAGTAACGAAGGTCTTCTAGGAACATATTCAAAAGATACTCTTGAGTATGGTACAGCTAACACAAATATTCTTACATTGTCAGGTTCATATAATGGTGTCGCTTACAACATGACCGATATGAATTATACACAAGTTGGATTTAATGTTGATGGCAGCGGTAACACTATTGCTCAAGATTATCAAGTTGTTAATAGCTGGAGTAGTACGCTTGCAGATGTATTTCAATCTGCTAACATAATAAATGATGTGAATGCAATTGCTTCTCAATTCAGTGGAGACTTTACAGTTACAATTCCTGGTAGCACAAAGAAATACAATATCGCTCAGCCTATATCTTTACTTGTAATGTCTGGAAACACAATATCTCCTATAACTGGAATATATAATATAATTTCTGTATCGCATGATATCAGTTCTACATTCGTTACAACATTGAAGCTACAAAGACTCGTTATGAGCTCAGCTAATCAGGTTGCAGCGCAGCAAGGAATATTGATAAGAGGAAGTTCATCCTATCCTAAACTTTCATATGCAAAAACAAAAAATATAATCTCTACTTCAAAAGTTGATTTCGGAACAATCTATCCTGACTTCACATATATGTCAGGGACATATATTTAATGGTGGCAAAAATGAAAATACTAAACTGCATTCTCACAAACACTGATATAGAATATCCTGAAGTAGGAACAAAGTATGGATTCGGAAAAAATGCAGACGATGTCCATACAGGAGTAAACATAAAGTGTAAAGATGTTTATTCTATATGTGACGGTGTTGTTATTGATGCAGCAAAGTACACAAATGGAAATATGGTCCTGATTCAATATGATAAGACAATTTGTTTTCTGTATAGCATGATCCGAGAGTCGTTTGTTGTTCCTGGGCAACTTATCCGAAAGGGCAAAATGTTAGGAACAGCAGACGATTTTGTCCATTTTGAATATTTGAGAACAGACAATAATCCGCTTAGTGTAACATTTATATACAAGTCAATAGCTTTACATCCAAATGACCCTATACAAGTTCTTGACGGTTCATATAATTTCTACTCGTCAAGCGAGTTAGAATATAGCAACTATGCTCTCGAAGGAGATTATTCTACTGAAATTGTTACAGATTTCAGCAAGCTGCCGCCTTCATTTTTAGCAGAAATTGCAAGCATGGGAAAGGGTGAGTAAAGTTGCCTAGTTACTCAAATAGTAGTTTAGCTAAAGTTAGGATATTAACAGAAAATTATAGCAGTAGAACAGATAGCAGATTCAAAAATCAATCTGGAATAATTGACCACATTGTTATTCATCATATGGCAGGTGTAATGTCTGCAGAAACATGCGGTAACTGGTTCAAGTCAGGTACAAATGAGGCGTCAGCAAACTACGGAATAGGAAGAGATGGAGACATTGGCCTGTATGTAGAAGAAAAGAATAGGTCATGGGCAACATCAAGCGGATATATTGATTGCAGATCAGTAACAATAGAAGTTTCAAACAGTGTTGCCGGTGGCGAATGGCCAGTAAGCGATGCTGCCTACAAATCGTTGATAAAGCTTGTTGCAGATATTTGCAAGCGAAACGGAATAAAACGATTGAACTATACAGGTGACAAATCTGGAAACTTACATATGCACAAATGGTATGCTTCTACAGCATGCCCTGGACCATATTTAGAGGCGAGATTTCCTGATATAGCTAATCAAGTAAATAGGATTTTGTCTAATTCCTCATACAATCCTACTAGATCTCCGTCTTCTGTAAATCTCAGCATAGACCCAAACATTCCCGCGGACACAGCAACTGCTTATGCTTTAGCTGTAAATGGAGGAATACTTCCACCACCAGAACAAATAGATCCATATTTAATAACAATAAATAGAAAAGTAAAATCAGTAGACTTCAAGAAGATAAAAGAACTTGGAGTAATAGGAATAGTTGTTGAATTAGGTTTCCTATTTGATTCAACGCATTCAAAAGTTGAATTCAGAAATCCTAATTTGGTACATCAGATAAATATGATTCAGGATGAAAATCTTCTATATGGTATGTACTTCAATGGAAGAGCTAGAACACTACAAGAAGCTAAAGAAGAAATGTATGAAGTATATCTTGCTGTAAAATCATTTCATCCAAATTTAGGATTCTGGGTAGTTCCGTCATTTACATTAAACAAAACAAAGAACGATGAGATATTAAAGTTCTACAAAGAAACATTAGAAGAACTTGGACTTAAGGGCCAGATAGGGTTATATACTAAACGAGAAGAATTAAAGAAGATAGACTGGGAAAGGGATTCTGAGGATTGGTTACTTTGGATTGACGATCATATTGATGCTTTCAACAACATAACTGAACTTCTTACACCTATGTTCTTTGCATACAATAATCAATGAGGTGATTATTTATGGCTTTCAAGCCTAGGACAACTGCACCGAATACGGGAGACTACTATTGGTACGGAGGTAGCCCTTTCTATCCTTCATATGGTATGCCAAACTGTACAACATACGCTTGGGGCAGGTTCTGGGAGATACTAGGAGAAAGGCCTAAACTATGTACAGGTAATGCAGGAACATGGTACAGCTACACACAAGATGGATACAAAAGAGGAAGTAAACCGGCATTAGGTGCTGTAGCTTGTTGGGCAAAGCCTGGAGCAGCTGGGCATGTGGCAATAGTAGAGAAAATAAATTCAGATGGTTCTATTGTTACTTCTGAAAGCGGATGGAACTCGTCTACCTTTTGGTGGACATCTACAAGATATCCGAATAACTATGCAAGTAATGCATACATATTTCAAGGATTCATATACAATCCTGCTGTAAGCTCATCATCTAATTCAGAAGATAATGTACTAGCAAAATTCTTGCAAGTTGCTAGATCAAAGATAGGTCAAGATGGAACATGGGCATGGGCTACATCTGGATTATCAAAACCTCAACCTTGGTGTGCAGCATTTGTTGTAGCTTGCGCAAAAGCTGTAGGAGTACTAGGAAAAATAATCCCTGCTGACTATGGTGCCGGAAGTTTATGCAGAACAGGCGTAGCAAATGGTTGGGGTAAGTTCTACACAGGTCCTTGGCATGGAACAAATTTCAAACCTCAGCCTGGAGACATGATTGTTTATAGATGGGACAGCAGGTCATCCTATTCAAGATATGACAAATACTACTCAGATCACATAGGTATTGTACAGTCATTTGACGGATCCGTTGTTCATACAATAGAAGGAAACTCGGGCCCGGGAGGAAGCAATTCAAATAGAAGGGTTGTTACTCATAATTATGATTATACATATAGTTGCATAAATGGATACTACAGACCTGATTGGGAGAAGGTAGGAGGGTTTGTTGGTGGGCTTGGCAGTGAATCATCGGGATACATTGGTCCTCTATACGATTACGAAAACACAAAGCAAGATTCAATAATACGAGAGATAGGATATTTGAATTCTGTCTCAGAACCTTCTATAAAAACATCTGATATCAAATTATCTGTGGTTAACTACACATCGTTATTCGCCGCAATGTATAATTCTGCTGCTTCTAGTGTTTTAGGTTCGTCAAGATACATTATTTCTTCAGATTTAGATCTAAGCAATGTTGAATCTGTTGCACGAGAGATAGTTAAATTCTGTATGACAAAAGGTCTCCCAGCTTCATCAGGAATAGGTATTGTAGCTAACATATACGCAGAATGCTCATTGAACATATCTTCAGGTCCAATAATAGACAGTAACGGCCAGTATTCCGGTGGTATGTGTATGTGGAACGGAGCTAACTGGAAAGCTTTCTTACAATTTGTTGGAAGCGATTGGAAGACAGATTTATCAGGACAATGCGAATTCTTGTTTCATTACATTGATCAAAACTATTATTGGTACAAGAGTCTTGTAAATCTGTATTACGGATCAAATCTTGGATTAGTTGAGTATCTTTCTCAGATTCCAAATACAGAAGAAGGTGCTAAGAAAGCTGCAGATGTCTTTGTAAGATGTTATGAAAGACCTGCAAATATGGATTATCAATCTGCTAAGCGTCAGAGATTTGCATCAGACTTCTGGAATAAACTGACACCAATATTGAGGTAGATGAAATATGATAGTATACGGATACGCAATGAACTATCAATATACAAATCAAGGAACTATGCTCATTCAAGTAAGGATTCCTGCTATACATGGTCCTATGAATAAGAAAGAGTACAAAGGTTCTAACATACGAAATTATGTTACTGAGGAAAACCTTCCTTGGTATCAATCATTGCTGTTACCTAACACTCCACTAAGAGGTCAAGTAGTTGCTTTATCATCATTAAATGATACCCCAAATGATTTTCTCGTTCTAGGGTTAACTGGTGGGCAGTATTCACCTGCAGGATTGAATACTATTGATTGAGGTGAATGAAAATGTATACAAATTCATTAGCTTGGCCGTCAATGTTTGATGTTGCTAGAAACAAAGTTTCTGTTATAGAGGATAATCAATCAGTTGTAAACAGGTCAAAGCTTTTAATATTAACTGATCCAACTGAGCTATATATGAATCCAAATTTTGGAGTAGGATTGAAGAAGTACTTATGGCAGTATAACACAGCTAATCAGAAAGAAAGAATAAAAGACGATATAGTTTCTCAACTTAGATTGCATGAACCGTGTTCAATTCCTGAAGAAACTCAAATTTCAGAAGGTCTCTTATTTACAGGAACATCTGATGTAGAAACAACAAAAGATATTCAGCAGTCATTGAAGATGACTTTAGCAATAAAAACAACATACGGATCTACACTAAATATTGATACAGCTGATTTACAATCAATAGTAGATTATTTCAATTCGTTGGCATAACGAAGGAGGATGCATCAAATGACAGAAAACGGACTTATAAGTTATACATCAAGAGACTATAATTCTCTTGTAAACGAATTTTGGTCTTTGGTTCCAAAACTAACAGAACTTTGGAAACCTGAAGCTGATGCAGATCCTGGTGTTGTTCTTGGAAAGTATCTTGCTTCTGTAGCTGATATGCTTGGTGTTAATTTAGACTTCATGGCGAATGAAGTATTTGCTCCTTCAGTTTCTCAACGAAAGAACGCTGAGAAACTTTTCAGTTTGATTGGATACGAATTAGGATTCTACACAGCGGCGAGAACGGAAGTAACTTTTACAAACACTTCTAATGAAACAATGACAATTGATTTCGGATTCAACGGAAGTAACTTCTGCACTCTTAACGCTTACACAGATATTACAAATCAATCCAGAGTAATAACATACAATATTCTTCCACTTACAAATAAGTATGGTACAAAGGAAACCAGAAGTCAACGAACTGTACTTACTGAAAACATAAATGTGTTTGTCGATTCAGATATTGTTCATCTTGATCCAGGCGAAAGCTGCACAAGAGTAGCAATAGAAGGAGAACTTCGTAGTTACAGTGTTTCTGTAGAAAAGATAAAGTCAAGCAACTACATAATAAAGCTTCCTTCTCAGCACATTGATACAACAGCTATTTGGGTCAAAGCAAGGACAAGCCAAACTGCAGATAATTTCTTGTCTACTCAATGGATTCAATGCAACAGCCCTGCAGAATTTATTCAGCCTGAACCAAGATTCTCAGTAACATATGATAACTATTCAAATGCACAGATCCAATTCTCAAATTATCTGAACCAACTTGAGAACTATGATAAGAATTGGATAACTATTTATTGGATTGACTGTTCCGGTGTAATTGGATGCGTAGGTGAAAATGTTTTACAAGATTTCATGCCTGCAAAATCCGGACAATCTATTGATAGTGATTCCGGTGAATTTTCTATATCAAACTTATCAAATACTGTTGAGCTACCTCATAGCTATACAGTAACAGGCAAGAGTCCTGAGACAGCTCGTGAAGCATATTTCAACAGCAGAAATTATATCAATACTTTTGACAGCTTAGTAACACTTCCCGACTTCAACAGATTTCTTAATAGAGAGCCTGGAGTAGACTGCGGAGTTGTAATTGACTGTCAGAAAGCACTTGAAATAAATCTTGCTATATACAACGATAAGAATCTAACAGATTCACAAAAGTCTAAGATGTATCTAACAAAGTATGATTTCCCTGAAGGAGATCCAACACTTGATTGGAATTCAGTCCTAGGGCTTGGGTTTGACCCATCTGATCCAAACAAGTTTGTTTTTTCTACAAATTTCAAAAGATACACAGCAATGTGCTTTGCAATACATAATGATTTCTTATCAAGCAATTATGGTTCAGGTCAGATGAATAGCTCTCAAATAAAGAGAAAGACAAACTTTATTCAGTATAAACCGCCTATTCAGTTCATTGATAATGTTGTAAGAGATTACAAACCACTGCAAGCAATGACAGTTGATCTTCAGTTTGGCTGGTTAAGAATATTTAATTTCTATATTGTTGGAACAATAACACCTAAGAAGTCTCTTGACAAGGATACAGCAGCTGTTATCATCAACAAGGTCAAAGAGAACCTTGCAATTTACTTCTCCCCAGCAAATAGAAATATCGGAGTTAAACCTACACTAATGGAAATTATAGATGTAGTTGAAAACAGCGATTCTAGAATAAGACATTTTGATCCAGGCAGTGCAAAGACATTAGGAATTGTTTGGTCTGATTGTGACATTGAATACTTTAACTACATCAGCTTTGCTAGATATACACCGGATGTAGCATCTTCAATGGCAATAAGGATAAATCCTGAGTATCTAAGTAATTAAGGAGGAATTGATATATGGACATGAAAAATGTTTCTGTCCCTGAAGTTTATAAGTCCAGTCAGGACTTCAGATTCTTCCTAGATTGGTTTGAAAAAGCACTAGGTCAGATAAAGTATGATACAGAAAATCTAATTGACTGCTTTGACCCACTAAGATGCAAAGAGGATCTCTTGTGGTTACTTGGTGACACAATGGGATTCAAATATGATGATAGACTATCAGCAGCATATAACCGTCTTGTTATGCTTTATTTCATGTCTATGATAAAAAATAAAGGGTCTAAAGATGGAGTAACATTAGCTGCGGAAGTCAATCTTGCACAATTTAGTGTAATAAATTACGGGAAAGAAAAGGACATTCTTCAAAACAGGCTGGAAGATACTTCTATTCCTGTGAATGCTGTTTATGTCTCAAGCGATGTAGAAAATGGGTTCATTGACATAGTTTATTTTACATCAAACGATGTTCCAATTGACGCTTGTATAGAGTATGTAAGGCCATTAGGTATGTACTGCTTCCAGCATTCAGGTGTTAGGTTTGACGGAAGAACAAAGATATCAATTGATGCAAGACTTACAAATGAGAATGAGAAAAGCGAAATTCCAAACTTTGTTACTCATATAGGACATTACAGTAGAAATGATTATGCAAGAATGCAGAAGATGAAAAACGAATATCTTCACGAAGTTAACAAAGGCGATAAAAGAAGATACGCATGGTACCGAAATTCTGATGTTGAAGATAGACCAGATGAAGAAATTGATCCAGGGTACAGATCGCTTTATTCGCTTCAGATGTCCAACAACGAACACATAGTTAAGTCACTGATTGACCCCATATTTGGTCTAGGTAAGGAACCGCTCAAGGTAGAAACTACTGTACCTGATAATTATGTTATAAGTAATGAGGAGCCTCCTTACAATCTAAGATATGATAAAGATAAGGAAGAATCAGTTTCAAAGGATATTTATACAATTGATCAAGATCGATCTGAAAATATTCTCAATCCTCGTCCTGCTGTCAGTCCTATAATGTCCGAGCTTGGTTCAGCAGTTTTCTTAGACGATGGAAAGACATATCTTGTTAGAGATGAAAATGGAAACATAGTTAAGAAAACACTTCCAGAAGAATGATGAGAACCTTGTATCTTTATGAATCTTAAAGGATGTGATTTCATTGGCTGAAGATATCAAACGGATGGGAAATGGTCCGTGGGAGGAAGCTTCAGATGAAGATGTAGCTAAAGACAAAAAGGGATTCACAATGCCAAATCTTCACAGAAGATTAGATCCTCAACAGCCTACATCTTTATATGAAGTATCTCCTAGAGAGTATCAAATAGGTATATACGACAAAGATTCTTACAGAACAACAAAAATAAATACTCATGATGAAGAATCTGAGTATGATGAGATTCCATAAGGAGATGATTACTTGGATCAGCTTAAGAAAGTTGCAAAACAAATACCTATAAGACACAATGTATCTATCCGAGTAATTGATCCTGCTTCAGGAAATGTTATATCTGAGCATACAGGGCACAATGCTGCAACTAATTCGTTAGTTACTGGAATTGCTCATTACTTAAAAGGTGATGGTGTCCTTAATCAGGGTTATCATATGCTAAGTTCGTATGTCCCGATGTACATATCATTAGGTACAATGGGATTGATAAATCAAGAATCTGATTCTGAAGGGCTTCCGTCAGGGCTAGGAGTTATAAGTTATAAAGACAAGTATCCTAATGATCCAGATCTAGAGGAAGCAAACAGATTTGTTGACTACCTAACACAGACTCCTGGATACGGTGCAGACGGATACGACCCTAATGAGAATAATGGTAGAGAATATCTAGGCCTAGGGCCTGTATTCGAAAAAAGGGTTCATAAAGAAATAAAACAGGAAATATTACAGATTGGTGACATAAACTTTGATGGTAAAGTGGACTATCAAGATGTTATGCTACTGGTTGATTACAATTGCGGTGTTAAACAGCTTTCTGAGAAGCAACTTTTCGTTGCTCAAGCAGATGAAAACGGATCTGTATCTTGCGAAACTGTTCAGAAGGTTAAAGATTGTGCAGAAGGAAAGATACTTCCATCCCAACTAGGTACAGCTATTTATCAGCCTAAGAGTGCTCCAACAGTAAATTGCGAGCTAATATCTGAATCATTTCCAAGAGCTAAAATTGCATTCAGAGATATTGTACCTGAAACAGAAGCAGAGTTTCCTCAAACAGTTGATGTTATTTACAGTGCGATGATATCTACAGGAGCGCTTTCTCAATTTAGGGAAACGGATAAGGATTATATCTACATTACAGAGGCAGGTCTATGGTCCAAGCCTGATTGGTCAGACGGTGGTAATAACGGATTGCTTGCTGGCTATAGAATATCTCCTCCTAATTCTAACAATTGGAAGATGGCAGAATGGGATACTCAGAGAAAGGTTTATTTTGATTCCCCAGAATGTAAAGAAAATAGACGTATTCTAAAACAAAACATAATCAAAGTTAAACGAAATCAAATAGTACAAGTTGTATGGAAGATACAGATAGGCGGAATGGATCAGCTTGGCGGAATAATGAGCTTGTACCCGCACTACTCGCCGACTCTGAAATGGATAAATTGGGAATAAGGAGTGATAGATTTGAAGAAGGTAATACATGCTGCTAAGGAAGACTACGGTCAGATTCTATTTACTCCTTCATCTCTAGTTGATTTCTTAACTCAAGTAGACGAGCTTAAAGATGTCAACATAGGAGTAAATGATGATGGAGAAAATGTTTCAATCTCTATAGGAGATTCAACATATCAAATAAATCCTAAGTCAGTTACAAATATTGATGTATCTGATGATGATCTTGATCAAGCTTGTCAAGCAAACGAAAGCAATTATGACGAACTCGAAGAGTCAGGTTCAATTGAATTGAATGATTCTGTTGAATCTGGAATCATAAAACAGCTGCTAAAGACTTTAGCAATAGGTGGAATAGTCCGTTTAGCTGCTAAAGAATTGAAAAAGTGAGGTATTGAGATATGAAAGATACCAAAAAGAAGATTGTATCTGATATAGAATCTGCAAAGCCAAAGAACTCAGTTATTGGAATATTTGAAGGTGAATGCGCTGATTCAAACATTACGAACGAGAATGGACTAGATATAACAAGACCTGTATGGGAAAACATATTTAGTTCTGAATCCTATCAGCAAGCTATTGACCTTGGATGGTACATCGGTTTCCTAGGACATCCCGATGATCCTGGATGTATGGACTTCCGAAATGCTTGTATTGTAATGACAGAGGGGCACATAGACGAAAACGGAAAAGTGTACGGTAAATTTAATCTTATTGATACTCCTGTTGGTAGGACAGTTAAAACATTCATAGATGCAGGCGTAACATTCGGAATTTCAGTAAGAGGTGCGGGAGACATTGTAAACAATTCTGTTGATCCTGATACATTTGTATTTAGAGGATTTGACCTTGTATCTTTCCCAGCATTTCCTGAAAGCATTCCAACTTTTACAGCTATTGCAGCTTCTAGCGATGTAGAATCTCAGAAGAAGTACAAAGCAATCTGTGCAGCAGTTAAAGAGAATCTACCTAACATTGGTAGCTGCGAAGCTATTGATATTCTACAATGTCAGTTTGCTGAACAGTCTGATGAATACAAAGCTCTAGAAGACAGAAAGAGAGAAATAAAAGGATGCGATTCAACTGACGATGATGTAAGTGAATTCGATGATGTAGACATTACAAAAGATAAGGTAGAGTCAATGACGAAACTTTATCTAGAACAGGTAGAAGCAAACAACCATCTGAAGAAAGAAAATCAAATTCTTTCAAGTAAATTAGCTTCAAACGAAATTGAAACAAGACGAAAGATTTCTTCTATTAGTAGAATGACAGCAGATCAGATAAAATGTGCAACAGATGCAAAGGATGCTGCAGAGAAAAGATGCAATCAACTAGTTGCAGCATCAATCAGAATGAAAGAGACGATTTCGCAAGAAAGATCAAACAACCTTAAATATCTACAGAAGATAAGCGAAAGCAAGAATATTGTTGATTCCAAGGATTCTTTAATTTCTTCTCTAAAAACCAGACTCAATGAAACCGTCAATGCTTCTGCTAATGTAGAGAGAAGAACTTCAAACCTTGACGAAAAGTTAAAGCGATCCAAGGATGAAATAGTAGCTTGCAAAAAGATGATTAAAGAATATCAGGATGCTTATGCAGAACTGTATTCACAAGCAATCGGAGCTGATCTTCAAAAAGTTAAAGTAAATGCATCAACAAGTGTATCATCACTTCGTTCTGCTATTACAAGCTCCATAAGTAGAAAACCATCCTCTATTAAAGAGCCTGAAGAAGTTGATGTAGATGATTGTTACTTTGACGATGACATGGTAACTATTTAATTAAAAATTTTATATAGGAGAGTGTTTCAATATGATCACTAAGCGTTCCACTGCTCCTGCCCGCAAGCCTGTTACTGCTGGTCAGAGCATTACTTCTGGCGTTCGTAATCGTAACGCTTCCGCTATTAAGTCCTCAGTGAATCTTACTCCGTCACAGAGAATGTTCGCTAATCAGATCGCTCGTAACTGTAGAAAGCCTGGCGCTATCATGGCAGCTACAAATACATCAAACATCATGGCTCGTCCCGACTTCCTGGACCTGCTGCCTGTGTTTGTTCAGAAGCTGATTGTAACTGACATCTTCGGTTCCGTTGCGATGCGTTCTCGTCAGCAGCTGGTTCCTTACTTCAAGTTCATTGCTGAGAACACCAAGGGAGAGACCAAGGCTGGCACCGTTATGTCTTCTCCGTTTGCTAACCGCCAGGGCGTTGATCCTAACTTTACTGGACGGGTAGTTAAGAATGAAGAGGTTGACGGTCAGCTGATGTACACTCCTGTTCTGCCCGGTACTGTTACCATTAAGAGTGCTCAGGGAGTATTCGTTGATAAGGGTGACGGCAAGCTGTACAAAGCCGATACTCAGGCCGAGTCCGGAACCATTGATTATGCTACCGGTGAGATTGGCACCTTGACAGGTGACATGACTGCTACTTATCAGTACGACAATGAGACTGTTGGTCCTGACACCAATGGCCAGTACGGTGCTAAGATGGGTAAGGGTTACCTGCAGCTAGATGAGTTTAATCTGGTCGCTGAGGCCAAGGAGCTCGCTTGCTACTGGAGTGTCTATTCTGCATTTGCTGCTCAGCAGGAATATGGTTCCAGCATCGCTGACATGGCTAAGGAAGCTGCTGTTGGTGAGATCACTGCTGAGATCAACACCTCTTGCCTGGATATGCTGATGCAGGCAGCTTCTTACAGACCTGCTTTCAACTGGGATGCTTCTCCTGTTCTGTCTGGTGCAGTTGTTCCTTCTGATTACCTGAACATGTTCAAGCTGAAGCTGGGCCAGGCTGCTGCTTCTATCTACCAGCAGACTCGCATGACTCGCCCGAACCGTCTAGTGGTAGGTACTACCGCAGCTGAGTATATCGGCATGATCAACGGCTTCAAGGGTGACAACATCGATGACACCGTTGGTCCTTACAAGTTAGGTACTCTTGACCAGTTCGAGATCTATGTCAATCCTTCTTACGATCCTGATTCGTGGGTCATGTGCTGCAAGAGTAATGACATCAGAAAGAACTCAGCACTCTTCGGCGAGTATATGCCTATCACAAACACCGATGCAATTGGATTGAGCAACCTGTCCGTGCAGCAAGGCTATGCCACAATGTACGCAAGCAAGGTCGTCAACCCTGCCACTTGCGTGAAGGGCAAGATCCTCGGCACTTTCTAATCCTTTTCAGGATACTAACTTCATCATTTATCACAGCCCGGTCTCGAAAGAGACCGGGTTTATTTTTGTATTATTCTATATCATTTCTTTTTCAGAATCGTTATTGTAATTAAGAGGTGATACTATATGGGTGGACACATAAAGGTGCCGGATAATGTGTTTAGAAAATGCGAAATTTGCGGAGATACATTTCATCCTAATACATATAGACAAAGAACATGCGGAAAGCCAAAGACAAAAACTTGCCCCGTTTGCGGAAAACAATTTGAATATTTATGTAAACCAGATTACATTAAAACCACTTGTTCAAGGAAATGCGCGGATGTAATTGCTAAGAAAGTTAGAAACGATAATGCGGAAAAGCTAACTAGAAAATGTGCATACTGCGGAAAGGAGTTTGTTCCTAAAACCAAAATAGATATCTACTGTAGTGGTCCTCACTATAAGAAATGCGAAGTATGCGGAAAACAATTCGAGTTTGATGTAAGAGGATACTCTAGTATAAAAACTTGCTCTAAAGAATGCCGATACAAATCAGCAGCTATAAATAAAGATATTGATTCTATGATTAAAAATCAAAAGAAGACAATGCTTGAAAAATATGGTGTTGAACAGCCTATGCACATTCCTGGAGTAATAGATAAGATGAAAGAAACTAATCGGAAACGATATGGATCCGATTGGTATACACAAACAGATGAATACAGACAGTCTGTTGAACAAACATCATTATCTAAATATGGAGTAAAGCATTTCCTCTCTAGCGAAGACATTAAGTCTAAGAGAATAGATACCTGTAAAGAAAGGTATGGTTTCAGCAATTATGCTTTCTTGATGGTTGATCATCCTGAAAAGCTTGAAAATTGGATTGAATTCAGAAAGGATGGTAAGAAATATATATCAGATCATTATTCAGAAAAGCCTACAAGAAATCAGCTATCCGAAGATCTAGGAGTGTCTTATTCTACCATTTCTAAGGAAATAAGTCTTAAAGGTCTAGATGAATATGTAGTGTGTAATGTATCTTACATGGAGGATGAAATTGTTGAATATTTGAAGGAAATGATTCCAAGTATTCAGATAATTAGAAGATGCAAGAATGTAATTACTCCATATGAATTAGATATTTATCTCCCAGAATACAATGTTGCAATTGAATGTAATCCTACATATACTCATAACTCATCTACAAGCAGTTTCACAAATGATCCGAAGCCTGTTAGATATCATCAGATGAAAACAGAAATGTGCGAAAGCAAGGGTGTATTTCTCTTTCATGTTTTTGGATACGAATGGTACAACAGAAAAGAAATCGTACTTAGTATGATAAGCAATGTTCTTGGATGTAATAAAGCTAAAATTTTTGCTAGAAAATGTAAATTAGTTGAAGTTTCATCTTCTGACTCAAGGAAATTTTTAGCTAATAATCATAGACAAGGGGAAGCTTCTGCGTCAATCAAAATTGGGCTGGCCTACAATGACGAACTTTTAAGCTTAATGACATTTGGAAAGCTAAGAGGAACCATCGGTACAGATAAAACAGATACATCTAATTGCTGGGAGCTTGTTCGATTTTGCTCTAAGTTGAACACAAATGTTGTTGGTGGAGCAAGCAAGCTATTCAAATATTTTGTCGATAATTACAACCCAGAAGAAATAAGATCATTCTCAGACAGAGCTCATACAAAAGGAAATCTTTATTCTAAATTAGGATTTCATGAACTGAGAAGATCTGATCCAGGATATGTGTGGGTTGAGCTTGCTACAGATAATCCTGTTAATAGAGTTACTGTTCAGAAATCTAACATAAAATCATTCTTACATGATGATCATATTGATCTAAACATGAGTGAATCTGAAATAATGATTCAACACGGATTTGTCAAGGTTTTTGATTCAGGTACAATAACCTGGCAGTGGAATAGAGAACAATCGTTAAAATAAGTGTAAACAAAACATATCAAAATCGCATTATCATATCGAAAGGAATGTATTTATTATGACTAGAGAAGAGCAACTTTCTACCATTAAGCAGCTTCGTGATCTTACAGCAGATCTTGAATGGCAGCAGGATACACTTGATGAACTGGAATGGAGTAGCTATGACCCTCCTGAAAAGCCTGTTTTGAAGACATACACCAAACCTGCATATCCTGATCCGAAATCTTCAATGAGGTTCAACTGGAAGGCATTCAATTACTTTTGGGCTATTACAGCTCTTATTTTTCTTGGCATCTGTAAGCTATTTGATACATCTATTTTTCTTCTTCTGCATGTAGCTATTACTATTGGATACATCATGAAGTATCGTGAAATGAAGAAGAAAGATGTTGAGAAAGTTAGAAATTCTGCTGAATTCAAAGCTAAGTTGAAGCAAATTGATGATGACTACGACAGTCTTGTTTCTGAAGCTAAAGCGAAATACGAAAAGGATATGGATGAATGGAAGAATGAATTGATGCCTAGATACGAGATCAACAAGGTCAAGTACGAAGCAAAGAAACGTGAAGATATCGCTAACTGCAAAGCCGCTATCACCAATGACAAGCGAGAAATTTCTCGTATTTATGGTGAGACTAAAATCCTTCCTACCGCTTACAGGACTCTTCCTATTCTGGAATACATTGAAGAATTCATGACTTCTTCTAATTTCGATGTAGACAGGGCAATTGAGAACTATGACAGAGAACAGCAGAGATGCATTGATGAAAAGAGGTGCCAGCAGGAGGTTTATTACAATCAGCTTCAGGAGCAAATGGTTGATGCTCAGGAAAGAGCAAACAGCATTGCAGACAGAGCCAGACGCGATGCTAACAGATACGAATTTGTTGCAGCCGTTCAGCGTCATAACACAAACAAGCATCTAAAGAATCTGACAGGTAAGTAATATGGAAAACAAGTCATACGAATACAAAGGTGTAACAATCTATATTTGTAAGTTTGGCTGCTTTCTTTTCTATTCGGCAAAGGATAAATACGGACTACGGCACGGACCATAGAGAAGGCTGAATTTTCGCGCTACAGATGAAGCGGAACAATTCATAAACAAGCATCTAAATACTTTCTATTGGTGAACCTTATATTTTTATGTGATAGGCGGGAGATACTATATCTTTCGTTATATGATGAAGTTAATACAAAACAAAGATCACATAAATCATTTTGGAGGTTATCTAAATGAGTTACAAGATTACTATTAAGTTCACCAAGCCTGTTAAGGTTGAGGCGTCTATTCCTACTTATCCTATTGCACCTGAGTTCATTTTAGGTCAGTCTTATGTGGATGAGAAGGCTTTCCGTGACCAGGCAGGCGACACCGCTTATTCCAAGAACATTTGGGAGAAGGGTGAGTTCCTAATGGCTCAGGACCTGGCTGAGTTCTTGGGTGAAGTTTCTGCCCATCCTGGTGTTGTGCTTGCATGCAAGTCAGCTATTCTAGCTGCTAAGGCTGCAGAAGCTTCTTCTGGCGAGAATGCTGGATATGAGTTCATCACTGATGACTACAAAGACAAGATGCTGTATGAGGAGATCGGTCGTGCTCTTGCCGGTCAGGGCTTCGAGGTAACTGTAGACCCTACGTAAAGGGTCAGGTTGATATTTCAGCTTCTGACGGAGAGGATGCTATCCAGAAAGCTATTTCAGCTAATCCGTCAGGAGCTTATATCAAGCTGGCCCAGAATGTCTATCAAGGTGGTATTCAAGCAGAAGCTGGATCAAACATCACTATTGATCTAAATGGACATGAGCTAAAATGCGTACCCCCATTTGTCGGATCTGACAGTAGCTATTCAAATGGTCTAAGATTTATGAAGGGTTCAAAAGTTCTAATTAAGAACGGAACTGTCAAGACTTCTTCTCCTGAATTAGCTATTCTTATTCAGAACTTCGCAGACGAGTTGATTCTAGATAATGTAAAATTGTCTGGAAAGATATCTACTCAGTACATTCTATCAAATAACTTCGGAAATGTTATTATGAAGAATGGAACTACTGTAAAAGCATCTAGCGGCCATGTAGCATTTGATGCTCATTATGGTCTATCCTCTGAATATGACGATGGTGTTACAGTAACTATTGCTGATGACACTGTTAATATCATTGGACTTGTAGAATACACTAAGCAAGAAGGTAAATCAGACGAAGACTTCCTATCTAAGACTCATATCTATATTCCTGCCGGATATGAGCTTGCTGCTCCTGAAGGATACAAGTTCCAGTTAACAGAAGATGGAACCAGACAAGAGTTAGTTAAAGCGTGATAGAGAGGAGGCCTAGTAAGATATGACAATGGATGAAGTAACTGCTCAAGTTGGATTCTTGCTAGGCTTCCCTACTAACGAGAATGTAGAAGAGGTTGATCTAAGGCAAGCAGTATTGATTGCATTTAGAGAGCTGAAACGATACATTCGTCAGTCAGTAGAAAAGACTGTCCCATTTCAAACTAGAATAGACTTGCTCAAGCAAGATATCCATACAAACAAAGTTCTCAATGTTCAAGCTGCTTATCCTAGAATAGGCCTTACAATGAGTAACATAGACAGCGGTAATGTTTTCCAGGTTGCTGCCGCTGTAAACGCCTACAGTACGATAGGCAACACAAGTTCAATCAACATAGATCCAATAATGTCTGAACTTGCAATGGCTCAGGTCCGTAATACAATTTCTACTGATTTTCAATGGAAGTATGATCCATATAATCAAGTAGTGTATGTTACGCACAGAGATCCATTACCTGCAATGGTAACTATACGATATGTTCCAGATTTGCAGGATGTATCAGAAATTCAAGGAACAACCTGGATTGACTACTTAGTCCGGATGAGCCTAGCATTCGCAAAAATATCTTTAGGCAGATCCCGGTCAAAATATACAATTGAAGGCTCTAATGTAACACTTGATGGTGATATACTTCTTCAAGAAGCTAACGCAGAGTTAGAAGCTATAAGAAGTGAACTTGAGCCTAAGAAAAGTAGACTTGTTGTTTTGAACTAAAATTTTATGAAAAGGAGTTTCTTACATGTTTGTTTCTAAGAAAAACACGAAGAAGGTAACTGCTGGCGATGAGCTGGATACCGAAGTGATGGAGCCCGAAATGGATGAGGATGTTGTCGATGACACTCCGGATGTTGATGAAGATGTAAATGTTGCCCCTGAGGCGACTGACCTTCTGTTTGAGGCAGAGGATGTAGCGCAGCTGGTTGCAGAAGTGACTGGTCAGCCTGTCGATGTTGACACCGCTGAAGATGGCAGCTCTGTTGAATTCACTGTCGGTGAGGATGTTTTCACTGTTACTGCTGAGGGTGACGAGGAAGTGCTAGAAGCTGTTCGTAAGCCTCTGAAGAAAAAGAAGCCTGTGTCTGCTTCTACCAATAGAAAGCCTGCTGGTAAGACAGTTAGAAAGCTGCCTAGCAAGAAGTAAGATAAATACTATGAACAAAGAGCTGGTCGTGTCTTATCAACATTGATCAGCTCTTTGATTTGTATGAAAGGATTGTTTGTATGGAAAATGTAGAAGCTGGAATCATTGCTAAGCTACTTAAAGCCTTGCCGAAGTATTTGAGCGATGGGATCAATGAGGTAGTTAAACGCGGAATCAAGGTAGAAGAGTCTAAGCCGGTAGATGGTAATAATTATGATAACGGCATCATATTTGTTGCTACAAGTGGTAATGGAACTGTAATAAAGTGTAAGGTTGTACCTGTACCAGAAAGAAAAGGTAGGTTCAACATGTATATCAAGTCTAAGGATGGAAAGAAAGCATCATATCCTTCTATCAGTAAGGACCAGATGGATGACAAGATTACTGAATTCTTTGATAAATTTTATGGTGAAGCTTTTGAAGATGCGGATAACAATGCAGACGACTTCAACATGAAAGAATTCAATGAAGATGAAGATGCTAAGAATCAGTCATCGGATACTGACGACGCAAATTCTTCTTCAAAGTTATTCATGAAATTGTCAAAAGTTACATCCGGAACAGATGTCCATGTCAATTTAGAGTCTGTTATGGCAAATTACAACACAGTTTCAGCTCTTGCAGATATGACGGCAGTTGTAAACAATGATGAATTTGTTTCTCTCTTAAGTGAAACTCCTAGATGCTATGAAGTTACAACAGTTGACGGACAACTAGATATAGCTGATAGCGAAGATATGCCCAATTTCAACCCATTTGCTGAACTGCTGAAGGGATATTATGTAGCTACGCTTAATCTAGATTATCTTTCAACTAAATATTCTGATAGCTCTATGAATAGATTAGATCCATATTACATTTCGAGCGATATAAGATATTGGATTCATAACATTGTAACTATAGCAAAGGTGTCAGGATGCTGCGTACCTAATCCTATTGACCTACTTCAAGGGCAAGTAGGAATTATGTTCGACCAAAATCAGCAAGGCGCTTGCTACATGAAATCTGTCCTAGAAACATTGCTTGCAACAATTGAGCTATACTATGCAAATTTCTCACACGATATTCAGTCTATTCTAGATGATAATATCATTCAGATTAAGACATACATGATGAATACAGGAGTTGCTCAATGTTAAGATAGTAATTAGTTTATTGAATAAAAGTATTTGAAAATCACCTCCTTGAATCGTTATTGTAATTGATATACAATACCTTCAAGGAGGTTAAAATATGAAAATAGGCAATAGAACATGCGGAAAACAATTTAGAATATATCAAGATTCTTCATGTGAAATCACAGATACTTCTATTCTTCACGAATACATAAACAACGGTTGTGGAGTAGTTACGCTTGAAAACCCAGAAACAAAAAAGTACAAAACATATGCTTTCAATCTTCCTAGGTATGATAAGTTCAATGAACCTACCATCTTTGTTTATGCGAAGATGCGAGACGATTGTTGGCTTTATGTAGGGATGATGAGAAAAAATGTATTTAGAGAAACGAGAAATTCTAACTTCGGTGTAGGAAATCCTGTATACGAAGGTGCATTGTACATTGTTCAAGTAGCAAACAATCGTAGAAAGAACAAAAGAATGAAAATTTATCATTGTGGCGTTTGCTCTGTATGCGGAAGAAAACTTATTCAACCTAAGTCAATAAAATATGGTGTGGGCCCGAAATGTAGAAATAAGTTGAAGAATAAACAATGAGTTTTTATGAAGATAGCAAAAATTTCAAAGTGTGGGTTGAACGATGTAACGGAAATGTGTATAGAGCTGTTTATGAATTAGGTCAATCTGCTGCAAAACGAGTAAAAGATTGTAATAACAAAATATCTAATTCCGAAGCAATTTCCTGGGTATTAAATGGAGATAAACCTGATTATGAACATAGAAGAGCATACTGGGATACAAAGAAGGCTATCATTGAACAATACATTGATACAAATTTGGAGCTTGTTGATGACAAACAAATTCGTAAATGTGTAAGATCTTCTGTTTGGGATAGCTTGAACCATAGATACCTTTTATATGATTACAAAGGCGTTGACGACGAACCACGTAGGGCAAGAATAAGAATTCTTACCAAGTTAATTTGGTATGAAATAAAACCAAACTATAGAGAGGATGCTAATGATGCCTGAAATCGAAAATCAAGCTACTGAAGTTAAGGAAAGAAAAAAGCCTGGACCTAAACCGAAATCTAAGGTCGAATCAATAGATCCAGATGAACCTAAAATTGATCCTGTAATCAAAGACAATGTAGAAAATAATGTTGAAGCAAAGCCTGAAATTACTATAGCTTCTCCTGATATATCAGAATCTACTGAACCTGAAAATAAATTGGAACCGGAAAATAATTTGGACCCGGAAAATACTCTTGTTATTTATGATAAGCCCGTTGAACTGATTAGCTTAGAAATTTTATCTACATCTGGCAAAACAGTAATGGTATATAGAAACAAGAATTTCAAAGGAGTTGCAATTAGATATAAAGGAGCACTAAAAGTAATGAATGAAGTAGATGGCGGTTATAAAGTTAGCTACATGAATTCAGGATTTGGGTATTGTATCGGTTATGTTAAAGAGTCAGCTATCAAAGCAATTAGACTGTCTATTTGCTAATAATATATGGAGGTATTAAATATGGACGAAAAGATTATTGATCAAATCAATCCAGACACAACTGCTCCTGTGATTGAGAATGTTGATGACCTTCCCGAAAGTGCTGCTCAAGAGTTCACTGGAGGCAAGGGAGAAGAGGAGGCTGAGTAATATGCCTAATTACACAAATAGCTCATTAGTTAACTACACTAAAATCAGCCCTATGCAGAGTGGAAGCAGAGTAAATTCCAGATACAATCCTTCTGGTAATATTACTGTTATCACTATTCATCATATGGCTGGTAACCTTTCTGTAGAAACTTGCGGAAATTTATTCCAGACAAGAGAAGCATCTGCGAACTATGGTATTGGTTCTGACGGTCGTGTAGGAATGTATGTAGAAGAAAAGGATAGAGCTTGGACTTCGTCCAGCCCCTCAAACGATTATAAGGCAGTTACAATCGAGGTAGCTAACTGTGCGTATGGGGATCCTTGGCCTGTTTCTTCTGCTGCCTATGAGAAGCTGATTCTCCTTTGCGCAGATATTTGCAAGCGTAATGGAATTGAGAAGCTGAACTACACTGGAGACAAAACAGGTAACCTTACAATGCACTGCTGGTTTTATCCTACCGCATGCCCCGGTCCTTATCTAAAGGCAAGATTCAGCGATATCGCAAATAGAGTAAACGCTATCTTAGACGCTTCAAAGCCTAATCCAACTCCCGTACCGTCAGGTAATCTAGCTGTTGGAGATGTAGTTACCTTCCTCGGAGGTTCCCATTATTACAGTTCAGATGCTTCTTCTCCTGCGTCCACAGATCTAAAGCCTGGTAAGGCTAAGGTTACAGCTATTTACAAGAGTGGAAAGCATCCTTATCACCTTATTCACACAGATAGCTCAACTTCTGTATATGGTTGGGTCGATGCATCAGCAATCAAAGAACTAGAGGAGAATCCGTCTACTCCGTCAACAGGTTCTTACAATGTTGGTGATGTTGTGCATTTCAATGGAGGCAATCACTATTCAAGTGCAAATGCTTCTTCTCCTGCGTCTACGGGCCTAAAAGCAGGTCCTGCAAAGATCACCTATAAGTCAAACGGAGCACATCCTTATCACATTGTTCATACAGATAATCAGACAAGCGTGTATGGTTGGGTTGATGCTTCTCAGATTGAAGGAGCTTCTTCATCTCCTTCCACTCCTTCTGTTGAAACATTCAATAAAGGAGACAAAGTAAAGATCAAGTCGTCTACAACACAATGGATTGGCGGTGAGTCAATTCCTTCTTGGGTTAAGAATAGTCAGCTTTACATTTGCGGATTCAGAGATAGTTATCCTTGCGTCACAATCAATTCTGATCTATCCGGTGTAACAGGTGTTCTTAAGACTTCTGATCTTTATCACAACTAATTAAGAACATCTGATGATATAAAGGCAGGGCATCGAAAGATGCCCTGCTAATTTGTTATGAACCGTTATTATAATTGTAGTAATTATTATTTACTGTATTTCAATGCATTAGGAGACAAATGATATGAAGAAAATGAAAATTTCAGCATACATTGTATTTATCATTGGAGTTATTGCCATCGTTATTCATATTTTGGCCTTAACTTCATATTCTGAGGTGAACACTAAAGAGGTAAAAGAACCAAAAACCGATTCGTTATCTATTGAAACAAATAATGGTAGAAATTTATTTCCAATTATAGAACTTTCAAATAATGAAAAATACGAATACGAACCTGGATATGAAATTGAAGAAATTGTTGAATCATTTGTTTCGCTTACAGAAGAAGAAAAGCGAGACTTTTCTGCACTAGTATATCTTGAATCAGGCGGAGAGTCTTATGAATGTATGAAAACTGTTGCAAGTGTCATTGTTAATAGAATGATGAATAATAATCTTTCTCTTCATGATGTTATCTATGCTACTAATCAGTTTGAACCTGCTAGAAATATTCCATATACTACTCCCTCTGAAGAAGCTGTTAAGGCAGTAAATGAAATTATACAAAATGGTCCATGTGTTCCTAGAAATGTAACTTTCTTCAGAGCAAGTCATTATCATGATTGGAGTGATCTTATTAAGCCTTACACCGTTATTGATAATACATATTTCTCTTATGATGCTAGAATTGAGGTGGATTGATATTGTTATTCACTGTAGTTGGACCTGATGGACATCCTAAGATGGGAACAGAACATCGTGAATGCATATACGATATGGAACAACTTGAAAGTATGGCTTCCGCGGGTTGTAGATTCAAATGGAATGATAAAATCATTTCTTTAACTAAATTGAAGAAAGAGTTATGTCCTTCTATTGATAATAAACAATCCTTTACTAATGAATCAATTATTCTTTGTGTAGAAACAGGAGATAAATTCAAGAAGCAATCGGAAGCTGCAAAGGCATTAGGAATTGATCCTGCAGCAGTATCAGATAGTTTGAAAACAGGGCGGAAAAGAGCAGGATACACATTCATTCGTATTGAGGAGTAAAAATGATTAGCATTACTCAAGTAGGAAATCTTTATAACATTTCATTCAAGTATGACCCAGAATTAGTAGAAATGGTTAAGAAGGTTCCAGGCAAGTCCTGGAACCCTGTTGAGAAATATTGGACAATTGAAAAAAGCAAACTTGGGTTCTTCATGAATCAGATCAAGGGTACTAAATTTGAAAATCAAGTTAACCTTCAAAGTAATGAAGACATTGGAAAGAATGACACGCTAGATAAAACTTCACATATTCCAAATATTGATATTTCAAATGTCCCATTCTATGTTAAGAATGGGTCAAAACCTTATCAGCATCAGCTTGACTTCATGAAATACGCTATTGATAGACAGCAGAGAGGATATAGAAGCGGATTTCTTTGTGCGGATGAGCCTGGATTAGGAAAAACAATAGAAAGCATTAACCTCGCTATGTTCAATAGAAATTACAATAATTTCAATCATTGCCTTATTATATGCAACATAAACACATCTAAATATAACTGGGAACAGGAAGTATCTGATCACACAAACGGAAAAATGTTTGGATATCTTCTTGGATCCAGAATGAAGAAGAAAAGGGGCACAAAAAAGAAAAGAAGGGTTGTATGCGGTACAAAAGAGAAGTATGAAGACCTGATGACTTTGCACAGATATAGTGACGATAACGAACCTGAACTTCCGTATTTCATCATAATGAATGTAGAAACTCTTAGAATGAAAGAGGGGAAACGCTATCCTATTACAGAGAGACTGATTGAAATGATCAATTCAGGGTTGATAAATATGATAGTTATTGACGAAATCCATAAGAACATGTCGCCTACTTCTATTCAAGGAAAGCAGATTCTCAAAATAAAAGATAAAACAGGTTCTAGATGTGTTTGGCTTCCTCTTACAGGTACACCCATTGTCAACAAGCCTACTGATGTCTTCTTACCAATGAAGCTTATAGACGCTCATAATTTTTCAAGCTACTACAAATGGTGTCAAGAGTTTTGCGTTTACGGTGGATATGGTGATGTTGAAATAGTAGCTTACAAGAATATTCCAAGAATGAAGATCATGCTTCAGCAAAATATGATCAGGCGCTTGAAGAAAGATGTACTAGACCTTCCGGATAAGATTCATTTTGATATATTTGTAGAGAATACAAAATATCAGGAGAAGCTTGCTGACGAAGTAACTGCTGAGCTATATGCACATGCGGGAGAAATTTCTAATTCAATGAACCCTATGGTGAAATTTTTGAAACTTCGCCAAGTGAATGGATCTCCAGAATTAGTTGACCAGTCTTTGAAAGTAAACAGCCAGTACATCAAGTATAACGCCAAGCTTCAGAAACTATTTGAATTGTTAGAAGAGATTCATGACCGAGGTGAAAAGGTAGTTATTTTTTCTAATTGGGTTGAACCTTTAAGGACCTTGTATAGATTTGTATCAACTAAATATAAAGTTTGTTGTTTTACAGGTACTATGTTCGAAACAGAGAGACAAAAGCATAAGAGGGTTTTCTTAACAAACCCTGAGTATACTGTAATGGTTGGAACTATCGGTGCATTAGGAACAACGCATACTTTAACTTCTGCAAACAACGTTATATTCTATGATGAGCCTTGGACTTACACAGACAAACTTCAAGCAGAAGATAGGTGTCATAGAGTAGGAACAAACTCATCTGTAAACATATATACGCTTCTTTCAAAAGATACAGTAGATGAAAGAGTTCATGATATTGTATATGGAAAGAAAGATGTTGCAGGATATATTGTTGACAACAAACTTGATTTTAGAAACAATCCGGATCTTGTTTACAGATTACTTGGAAAAGACAAGGAGTAGTGAAAAAATGAAAATTACATGTACAAAACGAGATGATATTCTTAAGCGTAAATCCGAATACGACGCAGATAGAGCCAGCAGGCAGGCTAAGTATGACAAGCAGTATGAATCTTTCAGAGACGAAGATCGCAGTCGTCAGTCTAAGATAATTGATGACATTCGTGGAGCTATTGGAGATACATCTCTAGATATTGATATTGATGTAAGAAGCATGTTTTCCGATACCTACGAAGTAGTTGTATCTGATGAAGGTGATAAGTTCAACCCGGATAAAGCACTTTCATGGGATTGGAAAGTTACTCTTGATAAAAATGGTGATGTAAAGAAAGAGTCTTCTTCCTGGTCAGGCCTAAAAGCAGTTACTGCCAAGAATCTGTCTAACCTAAAAGAGATTGTAAGGGTGCTTGAAATTCTGAATAAAATTGACTTCAAGATGCTTCTTGAAGAAGTCACCCCTCCGAATTATCAAGATTACGTAACTGAAAAAAATCCAAGGTACGAAACAGCTCCGGATTTTGACAGAGAGCTGATGGAAGCTGATGTTGAAGATACTATTGGAAATCGTAAAGGTATCTTAGGAACAGGAAGTAAATTCTACCGTGGCGATGTTTATCATTTCATTATGAAAGAAACACCGTCCAGCTACACAATATGGGACATTCCTGCATACTATGTAGAAAACAACGATGGATCCCTGTCCGACCTTTATGAAAAGTATTCTGGTAGAAGAAATGAATATAAGTACAGCATGAGAAAAGATAAATTCTTTGAAACAATTGAAAATCCCATTAAGATTGTAGACTTTAGTTGAGGTGAATTATGAAGAAGCTAATAAGAATTACAGCTGCTTCTGAAGATAAGATGTCAGAAGCATTAGACAATCAGATTGATTCACTAAAAGACGATTTCGATTATGCTATTGATGGCTTGAGCAAGCTAGGCAGAATGGGTGTCAATGCGTCAAACGATGCAATGGCAATTGCTGAAAATTTTCACAATGCTCTGCAAACTGTTATAAACGATATTGCTAATAAGGTGGTTGAGTAATATGGCTAAAGTAACACATGGCACTCCAGAGCAATTCTTAAATGCTCTTGAAAACAAGATAAACGAACTTGGTGGATACGATGTAGACAGCGCAACTAATGTATCAAACATTCCGTCAAATCCAGAAATGAAGAATGTTAAGTCCTCGGAAATGAATGTTGACAAAGAGAGATATCTCCATGATCTGATCGGTGATCTAGAATTAGATCTTGAAGATCTAGTAAAAGGATTTACTGCTGACTACGAAGACGATAACCTTTATGTTACTGTTGAAACATTCGACAGCAATACTAGAGAGTATAAAATTCCGTTTTCAGATCTTAATTGGGATTTCAGATCAATAGATACAGATGTTGCATATATTTCTGATCACATTGCAGAAGACTTAGATCTCGACCCTACTTCTGACTTAGATTATGACGAGGACGAAGATGTATATGCTGAAGGATCTACTTGGGATGAGTTCATAAAAAATCTAGAAGAAAATAATGAAGTTAAAGTAGATTCAGCTTATCGTTATAAGTATACCGGAGACAAAATCATTTTTTAAAGAAATAACCAAGCATTTGAAGGCGAAGTAACTGAATATTTTAACGGAGACTATGAGCTCATGAAGTATAATGTTCACAAGATTAGATCTATAAAGAACTCTACTTCTGTAAACTCATCAAAAAAAGATAGAGTTAAATACGAAGACAGAAGAGGTTTCAAATATACTGATAAAGAAATTCGAGACATTCTTGAGGATCAGCGGGACTTGTATCCAGGTGTTTCATACGAAAACTGGATAAAGACGAACATAGATGAAGGCCAGTTGTTTCCTATAAAAGAAGATATTAGCGTTGAAGAAAAGTTAGATGACGACGAGGACTTTGATGATGATGCTAGGAAATACTTAGATCAAGACGGTGAAGAGTATACAATATCTGAGCTGAAGCAAATGAAAAATGAGTATCATCCCGATATGCCATTTGACGAATGGCTAAACGAGTCAATCGAAAATGGATATCTTTTCGAGTCTTAACTGATGGGGAACGACGGCCTTGGAAAGAAAGCTGAACAAAAGCTTCGCGTTTGGTTAGATAAACCTGAAGACGGGTTCAGCTTCGAGAGACTTCCGGATCAGCTATCAGGGTTCTATGGAAGTAAAAATAAATGCGATTTCATAGTTTTCAAATCCCCTTACATGATTTATCTAGAAAGCAAAAGTACTTGGGAAGATAGATTTGATTTTTCAATGATATCTGATTATCAGTATGAAAGTCTTTTAGATAGATCGAAGATAGAAAATGTTTTTGGATATGTAGCAATCCTATTTGCTACCTATAAAAGATGCTTTCTTATTGATATCAATCAAATAGATAAGCTAAAAAGCGAAGGAAAAAAGTCTATCAACATAAATAAGATAGATAAGTGGGATTTCAGGTATTCTGAGATTCCTACATTGTCAAGCAAGAAAAGTCTACTTGACTATACAGGAAACATAATAGATTTGATTACTTGAACCTTATATCGTATTACAAATAAGTATTTAAGGAGACGATTCAAATGGGTTTTGAATTTGCAACATTCGCAGCAATTACAGTTCTTGCTTATCTTGTTGGTATTGCTGTAAAAGCTTCTGCTATCGACAGCAAGTGGATTCCTGTAATTGTAGGTGCTTTCGGTCTTATCGTTGGTGTAGCTGCTTTCTATATTGGAACTCCTGAGTTCCCTGCAAACGATCCGATTACTGCTGCTGCAGTTGGTGTAGCTTCCGGTCTTTCTGCAACTGGTATCAATCAGGCGGTTAAGCAGCTATCAAGCAAGGAATAAGCTGATACCATAGCGCCAGTGGTGTCAGACAGGCGTGTTCATGGTTTTCATAAAGTACCTCCTTTCTTTAGGGTAGGCAGGATTTCGCAGTCCTGCCTATTCATATGTTTATTTAAGAATCGTTATTTTAAATACAAGGACAGGAGGTATTCACTATGTCAGCAATTTATAAGCCGTTTTCTGAATTCAAATATTGGTTCATCAGAAATACTGAAGAAGTTGTTTCAGTATTCATTAAGGACAATGTAAAAGAGATTGGGATCATGTCCATGTCTAACGGAGACGAAAAAGAACACATGATTTCAAATGACTGCTCTATCTTCATACCTTATGGTGTAGGAGTAAACGGTGACGATGTTTTCAGCGAAGAAGAAGTTATAAATGACTACAACAGCTGGATTTCTCGTCCCGAATATTGTGTTGGAACTTTTAATCAAGATATCCTAGACGGAATGAGCAATATTTCTAGAAGGGAGTTGTATTCAAATATTCTCAGAGGGTGTTGCTACATTAGAGCAAATAAGAATGGTAAAGATCCTGACACTTGTCAAGAAAAAGTAAATAATATTGTGAATTGGCTCGATAGCACAGATTTCTTTACTGCTCCAGCATCTACTCGATTCCACGAATCATTTGAAGGCGGACTGCTTTATCATACGCTCAAGGTTTACAATCAAATCGTTGATCTTAAGAAAGTAGGAAAGTTCAGTAATGTAGATCTATCAAGTGCTGCTCTTGTTTCTCTTGTACATGATTGGTGTAAGATCAACCTTTACTTTTGTTATAAGAAGAATGTAAAGAATCAAGAAAACGGTCAGTGGGAACAGGTAGATGCATACAGTAGAGGAAGTTACGAATTTCCTCATGGGCAGCAGTCTCTCGAAGTAGCAAGATGCTTCTTCAAGTTTACTCAAGAAGAAAAGCTTGCAATTACTCATCATATGGGACACTGGTATTGTCACCCCTCAGAAGAAAGCTGTCTGCAAACATCAAATGAAAGATATCCACTTGTTCATATGTTGCAGTTTGCTGATCAGCTGGCAATTACCTCTTACTAAAGGATGATATAGATGACAGACGCTCAAGAGAAGCTAATAGTTGACAATTATCAACTTGTACATGGATTTGTTCATAAGTATGGTCAATCATTTGGTCATGAATATGATGAATCTGTACAGATAGCTTCTATTGGGCTTTGTTATGCAGCTTTGAAGTATGATGAAACAAGGTCAAAGTTTTCAACTTATGCTTATCAATGTATGATGAGAGAATTTTTGAAGATATCAAGATATAAGAAAGCAAAGCAGCGAGACTTCTCAACTATTTCAATTCAAACTCCTATTCAAAGCTCAGAAGGTGACGAGTTCAGTTGTCTTGAAGACCTTATTTCATATGATGAATTAGGGTTTCAAGAAATAGAGCTAAGAGATCAAATTGAGTACGCATTTTCAAAGCTCAACAAAAAACAATTAGAAATAATTAAGTACTTCATAGAAAACGGAAAATGCAGTCAAGTGGACGCAGCTAAATTATTTAGAGTATCTCAATCGTACATATCTAGATCAATTAAACTTTTCAAGAATCTTATACAATCTTGATGAGAACCTTGTATACTCATGAGTTAGACTCTTAATATAAGGAGGTATATTTATGACTCTTTCCGAGGGCATGAAGAAAATGGCCCAAGAAGATATAGAAGAAATCATTAGTTGGCTTGAAGAGGATGGATACAAAGCTAATTTAGTTTCAATGGAACTTGATCCTGATGAAATTGAAATGGATTTGATTCAAAATGTAAACGCTGTTTTCAGTGTAAACGGCAAAAAAATCCCGCTTAATTTTTATTATTCAATCAAGACAGAAGCAAAAGAAGTATACATAAATAAGCCAGATGACGAGCTTGCAAACGATTTGAAGGCAGCATCTAAAAATGTATCCGAATCAACTAAAATTAAATCGAATTCTATTACTGCTGCTACAGTAACTGCTGCAGATGAAGATTTTGAAAGCGATGAATTTGACGAGTCTTTTGACGATGTTCCTTCTGAAGAAGATTCAGACAGTTTAGCTGACAGCATTGACAGCATTTCCGATAAGGTTGACGATATGCAAGATACCATTGATGATGCTGAAGTCGAAGATGATATTGACATAGATATAGAAAACAATATAGACAATCATTATATTGCTGAGTGCGAAAGATGCCATGGTATTTTTATTTCATCTGTTGTTGAATCAGATCAGAAGCTTGAAAAGATTCATGGAACTTGTCCTCTTTGCGATAGAGATACAGATCAGTATCTAAAATGGATTGTCAAGAAGGTAGAAAAATGAAGAGTAAAAGGAAAGGATTTTTAACTTGCGATATATGCGGAAAAGACTTCATAAAAGTGTATAACAGCATATATCAGTTTCCTTTCAAAGGTAAGATGTGCCACTTCTGTTCATACACATGTTATAAAATTGGGCAAGAGACTAAGGAGAGATTGAAAAATGAAAAAGGTGGTTAGCTCATCTCGAAGTGCAGTCAAAGCTGATTCAATGAATACAAAGATTACCCAAACTAATAAAATTAGGGTAGGCGGACATAATTTCAGAGTGCATACAACAGAATACAATGATGCACCCGATGCTGATGTTATTCAGTTATACAATGATTTCTGCGCGTCTATTTCAATGATTGCACCCTACGATGATGCAGATTACTTCTGGGCAACAATTACAAGGGGGACAATCAAGTATATTCGAAGCGGAAAAGTAAAAGAAATTGATTACTACATGAACGCTGATGATATGGACATTGAAAACAATGAATGGGCAAACGAAATAATTGAACAGGTTTGTGTTAGACTGAATCAGTTAAATAAAAACATTGAACCTAGAATTATTCACAATTGAGGTGAAATGTATGAAGATTAGTAAAAAGAGTATAAATTGCTCGTTTACAGGTGAACCCGATCCAACGGGCATTTCTGAAAGCTCATTACGAGATGCAAAGAAAGCAAAAACATGGCAAGAAGTTTACAAATTATTTGATGAAATTGTAGACAAATATATGCCGGATGCCGAAAAGATTGAAAAAGAAGTTTACAATCTCTATTCAA
>ERZ1035027.182-NODE-182-length-39882-cov-5.770834_pt1 | contig 39882 bp, 69 predicted proteins | sample MGYA00520604_ERZ1035027 | MGnify/ENA primary metagenome ERZ1035027 (study PRJEB33766, sample SAMN09781743) | gut metagenome | biome: gut microbiome | host: Homo sapiens | place: Madagascar | study: EMG produced TPA metagenomics assembly of the PRJNA485056 data set...
AGCAAAGGGCGTCGAAGCGTTCGTGGACGAGGTGGCGGAGGTCTCCCATGCGGGGGCCTCTGCACCTATCGGCTTCGACGAAAGCCCTGAGCCTGACATCGAGATCCCTGAGTACAGCATCGACTCCAAGGCCGACGAGCTGCGGGAGATCGGGAAGACCTGCGGCCTGCATTTCAAGGTCGGCATGACCAAAGCCGATATGGTGGCCGCCCTGGACGCCTTTTTTGCGGAGAAGATCGACGAGGACGACGCCGACGAAGCAGAGGACGACGGCATGGAACTGCCCGACTTTGACCCTGCCGAGGCGGTGGAATAATGGGCTTCAAAGATTCTGTCTCCGCTGACAGAGGTATCTTTCTTGACCTTGAATTTTTCGGCGAGACCGCAACCGTAGAGGGCAAAGAGATCCCCATTGTCATTGACAACGACCAGTTGAAAACCCGCCAAGGGAGCCAGGAGCTTGCCATTGCAGAGAGCGCCACGCAGTTTTATGCGCGGACCGAGGACCTGCCCCGGAACCTTGCCCCAGGCAGCAACCTGAACATCAACGGGCGGGAGTGCCTGGTCGATGATTACAGCGAGGCCATGGGCGTCTCTACGGTAGTCCTGCGGGAGACCATTGTTGTGTAAGGGAGGCAAGCAGAATGTCCGTTGTGAACATCCTGGATAGCGTCACGGATTGGGTCCGGGAGAACATCTGTGCTCAAATCAAGCTCAAAGCGCCGCCAGAGAATGATACCGACCCGACCGACTCCGGGTATGAGTACAAGCTTGTCACCCCTGCGGCTTTTCCGCTGTTCGTCCCGGCGAAGGACAAGGCCCCGCCTGGTATCCTGTCCCCGATACCGTCCGTTTGTGTCCGGTTCCTGGAGGGGGCCGAAAGCCCGGCAGGCAGCAAGGGCAGTATCGGGATGCAGCTTTGTTTTTCGGTCTGGGACCCTGGCGTACATGGGGCGGATATGCTGCTTCCTGGCGAGGAAGGTAAAGCGCAGCGGTGGACAGGGCCGGAGGCAGACGCCTATTTCCAGCGCAGTGCTGGGGGCTGGCGGGATGCCTGGAACTTCGTTGACATTGCTCTTCGGGCACTTGGCAGCACGACGAACGTCGGCGGCTATGCTATCGACCGCAGCGTCCCAATGAAGTTCGGTCCCTTGACCGAGGAGGGGGCTATCATTGACGCTTATCCGCTGTGGTTTGCCTGGTGCTCGTTCTCCCTGTCCTACGACCTGCGCCGCAACATTGCTGATCTATCAAAATTCCTGTAAGGAGGGAAATCAATGGCAGTATACAAACACGGTACCTACGGCGAGTTTTCGGCAAGCATTGGGAAGCCTGCGTCTTCCGCTGGCACTGTCGCCGTCTACGTTGGTACCGCCCCGGTAAACCTTGTCCGGGGCTATGCTACCGCCGGTGTCGTGAATGAACCGGTGTATCTGTCCAGCCTGTCCGCAGTAAAGCGGTTGATGGGCTACGCGGCAGACTGGGCGAAGTTCACGCTTTGCGAAGCCTTTGCCCTGCATTTCGACAGCGAAGAGAACGTCGGCCCCATCGTGGCTATCAATGTTCTCAACCCTGCCACCCACAAGAAGAGTGCTGAGACCACGAAACAGCTTACCTTTGCCAATGGGCGGGCTACCATCGACAGCACCACCATCATCCTGGATACCCTGGTATTGGCTGAGAAGGTCGAGGGCGTGGATTTCTCCATCGACTACGACTTCACCAAGGGTCAGGTAATTATCGAGAGCCTGGGCGACACTGAGATCACCGGCTCTGTCAACTGCACGTTCAGCGAGATCGACACCAGCAACATTGACAAGGATGACATTGTTGGCGGTGTGACTGCCGCAGGTGTGTACACCGGCCTGGGCTGTGTGTCACTGGTGTATCAGGATCTTAACATCATCCCCAACCTGATTGCCGCCCCTGGCTGGAGCGACAAGAAGGACGTTTACTCCGCCATGGTCAAGGCAGCGGCCAAAATCAATGGGCACTGGGATGCTATGGCCGTCGTAGACATTCCCCTCATGGATTCCAGCGCCGCCGTTGATACCATTGAAAAGGCCAACACCTGGAAGGATACCAACGGCTACACCAGCGAACGGGCAAAGGTATGCTGGCCCCATGGCAAGGACAGCTCTGGCCGCATTATCCACGCCTCTACCCTGTGGGCATGGCGGCAGATGCTCGTGGATGCCGAACACGACGGGGTGCCTATGGAGTCCGCCTCCAACAAGGCCGTCCCCATTGTCAAGCAGTATTTTGGCGCATCCGCCACGAATCGCGGCTTTGACCAGCAGCGGGCCAACGACCTAAACCAGAATGGTATCTCCACCATCGTATTTTTCGGCGGCCAGTGGGTACTCTGGGGTCCCCATACTGCGGCGTTCAAGCACGGCGCGATTACTGACAATCGTGCGATCTTCGACGTGTCCATCCGCATGATGATGCACCAGTCGAACAGCTTCCAGAAAGACTGGGCGTTGACCATCGACAGCCCCATGACCCGTGCCATGGCTGACACCATCAAAAACCAAGAGCAGGAGAAAGCCGACGCCCTGGCCTCTATGGGCGCTCTGATCGGTACCCCTGTCGTCCGGTTTGACGAGGACGACAACTCCACTGACGAGCTGGTCCAGGGCAATTTTGTCTGGAGCTACGAGTCTACCCCGACGCCGCCCTTCAAGTCCGGCACCATGAAGGTGGCCTATTCGTCCGAGGGATTCAGCAGCTTTATCGGAGAGGAGGGTTAAACAATGGCATTTGTAAATGTTACCGGCCCCGTAGTGGCCGAAACCGTCTACGCGAACAACAAGCTCGTTGCAAAGGACGTAGAGCTGACGCTACCCGCTGTGACGCCCACCACCGCAGACGTGCAGGCCATGGGCACCATGAGCGTCCCTATTCCTCAGCTGCTGGAGAATATGGAACTTTCCATTACCAAGATCGGCACCGACCTGGGCCTGTCTTCCATGCTGAGTTTCGACGCTTTTCCCATCGAGGTCCGTTGGGTGCAGAGCGTGACCGACGCCAACGGCAAGGTATCCCACATCGGCTGCAAGGCGTTCCTGCGGTGTATGTCCACCGTGCTGCCAGAGGTGGGGCTTGCCCCCGGTGAGGCCAGCGAGAACGAGCTGACCTACACCGTGACCAGATACCAGCTTGTGCAGGACGGCCAGGAGGCATGGCTGATTGACCGGCTGGCCGGTATCTGCCGCGTATATGGCAAAGACTACATGGGCAATATCAGCTCCATGCTCTAAGTAAAGAAGCCCTGCCGATGGAAACACCGGCGGGGCTTTCTACATACCGACGAAAGGATGGAACCGAACCAATGAACGGAACTTTTAAGCTGCACAACCCTATTGTTATCAACGGCAAGAGCCATGAGTCCCTTGCCTACGACACCAACGAGATCACCGCCCTGTTGTTCACCGAGGCTGAGGCCAAGCGGAAAGCTGCCGCGGGGCTGAAAAATGTGACCATCACCCCGGCGGTTGAGTTTGACTTCGGCCTGCATCTGTATCTTGGCTTCGCAAGCATCATTGCCAAGAATCCTGAGTGCGATTTTACCGACCTGGAGCGTCTTCACGGTACCGACCTCATTGACATCATGGCGGTGGGCCGAAATTTTTTGCTGAAATCGGAGGATGCAACGCCAAGCAACTCCGACGCGCAATCCGAGACTACTCCCAAGCCTACCACACCCCAGTCACAGACCTTGAGCGAAAGCGAGTGACTGACTTCATCGCCGAGTACATCGAGGCGGTAGAGGACGAAAAGGAACGGAAGAAGCGGATGCCAAAAGTAAAGCCGGTAAAGAAACCGCATAGAAGAAGGTGATCCCGTGTCGAAAGAGCTTGAAGCTACAATACGAATAAGCGGCAACATTGACGCGAGACTGAGAAGCGCCATCGAATCTGCTGTCAAACGGCTGGATCAACTCGACGCTGCGGCAAAGGAATCCGGCGGCGCTATTGGCGAACTTGCGGACAAGATCAAGGACCAAAGTTCAGAGTTAAAAGCAGCTCAAAAACAATATGCGTCCTACGTTCTGGCCGGTGAAGAGGGGTCGGACCAGGCCCGCGAACTGGCCGACAAGATCAAGGAGCTGTCCAGTGACCTGAACCGGAACAAAAGCTCCCTGGAAGCTGCGGAACGGGCCGCCCGTGACCTTGCTGATAGTTTTGACGACGCCGATGATTCAAGCGGAGATTTGGACGACAACCTGGACGACGTTGACGATGCTGCCCGCAACTCAAAAGAGGGCTTCACTGTCCTCAAGGGTGCAATGGCGAACCTGGTTTCAGCCGGGTTTCAAAAGCTGATCGGCGCGGCTGTCGATGCTGGGAAAGCCTTGCTTGATCTGTCCGAGCAAACCAGGGAGTTCCGGCAGGATATGTCCACGCTTGAAACTGCCTATGATCGGGCCGGATTCTCCACGGAGGCAGCAACCAACACATGGCGGGAGCTGTATGCCGTCTTTGGAGAGGACGACCGGGCAGTTGAGGCCGCGAACAATATCTCCCGAATGTCCAAGTCGCAAGAAGACCTTAATACATGGGTCAAAATTACGACCGGCATCTGGGGCACCTATCAAGACGCCCTTCCGGTGGAAGGGCTTGCGGAAGCGGCGGGCGAGACCGCCAAGGTCGGTTGAAAAACGCATTTGGCCGACCCTAAACCGGGCAAAAACGGTGAACGCTGAGATGCAAATACCGTGCTAACCTGGACAGATTGCGAAAGGCTGTCCGGTAGCGTAGAGCGTAGGGGATGAATAAATATAATTCCCCCAAGAGTGTCCGGCTCTGGCAGAATTTCTGTTAAAAATGTACGCCGAACTATGGGGAATGGACGAACCCATAGAACTAGGGGATAAAAAGCCCCTAGGGTAACAAAATGCAAGTGACTGGACCCCTTGCCGACGCGCTTAACTGGTCGAGCGAGGCGGCCCAAATGTTTTCCAAGTATATGTCCGAGGACGTGACGAGCGCCGAGGACGCTTTCAACGTGGCCCTGTCCAAATGCTCGAACGAGCAGGAACGGCAGGCCCTTATTACTGAGACCCTGACCGCGCTATACGGCGACGCGGCTACCAAGTACGAGGAGAGCGCCGGAAGCCTGATGGACGCGAACAGGGCGGCAGCAGACGCTCAGCTTGCTCAGGCACAGCTTGGCGCGGCGATTGAACCCGTGACAACGGCGTGGACGAACTTGAAGACGCAGCTGCTCAATGCTGTTGCCCCTGCTATCCAAGCGGTGAGCGAGAAGCTACAGCAAGCGATCCAGTGGATGCAAGAGCATCCTGCCGTGGTGCAGGCGCTTGTTGCCGCGCTGGCTGTCCTGGCTGCTGGAATTACGGCAATCACCATCGCTGTTGCAATCTATACCGGCATCCAGATGCTCGCCAATGCGGCGCTGCTGCCGGTCATCGGCATAGCGCTTGCGATTGTGGCGGTCATTGCCGTTGTCATCGCTGTTGTGGTGGCCCTGTATACCCATTGGGACACCGTAAAACAGAAAGCGATGGAAGTCTGGCAGGCTGTTCAAAACGCCTGGAGCAGAATCGCCACGGCAGTTACCAACGCGATTCAAACTGTCGCCAATGCCATCCGCACTGGGTGGAGCAATCTCGTCGGAGTTGTAAAGGGTATCTGGAACAACATTCTGAACGCTATTGTGGGCGTCTGGAATAGCATAAAGGCGAAAGCAAGCGCGTTCGTCAATGGCGTCAAGTCCACTATTTCCAGAGGTTGGTCCGCGCTGACGAGCATCCTGACTGCACCGTTCAGGGCGTTGATGAATTTCATCGGTGGAGTACAGAGCAAAATCAGCGGCCTGTTCGGGAAAATCGGCAGCCTAAAAGACAAGATATCCGGCATCAAGCTTCCAAAGTTTGCGTCTGGTGGTTTTACCAGCGGGCCGTCTATCGCCGGTGAGGCTGGCACAGAGGCGGTCATTTCTTTTAACAAGAAATACCGCGCCCAAAACCTAGCGTACTGGGCAAAGGCAGGTGAAATGCTCGGTGTTGACGATGCTTTCTCCCTGACCGGCGGAGCCTCTGGGACCTACGTTGACCTGGGCGGCGTAAATTTCGCCCCAAACATCGTGGTACAAGGGAACGCGAAGAAGGACGACATCGTAGCAGCTATCCGGGAGTCTTACCCTGAGTTCATGGATATGCTGGACGAGCTGATAAGTGAGAGGGAGGAAACAGTCTATGCCTGAGATCATTGACTATCGGGAGCATAAGACTGTCGAGGGAGATACCTTCGACGGCCTTGCGCTCTGGTATTACAACGACGAGCAGTTGGCCTCTCGCATTATCTCAGCCAACCTGGATTACTGCGACACGTTGATCTTCGACGCTGGTGTCACCTTGCGTATCCCTATCATGGATACCGTGGACACGCCGGAGACCCTGCCGCCCTGGAGGCGAAACACATGATAAAGGTCACCTACAAAGGGGTAGACGTAACGTCTGACATCTCCATCAACCGCTGTATTCACGACATGTACGCGGCCGGGCAGGCTGATACCCTGGACATTCGCTTCAACGATGCAGCCAAACTCTGGGACGGATGGGCACCAGCAGTAGGTGACGAGATCCGTATTGACTATGGCCCCGCATCCACCGGGACGATGTTCGTCCGGTCCTGCATTGCCGAAAATGGCCTGTATACCATCAAGGCTATGTCTGCGCCGCCGTCTGCTATGGAGGTCACGAACAAGGCATGGTCACAAGTCCGATTGCTCCAGATCGGGAAAGAGATCGCGGGCCGCCACGGTTTGTCTTTCCAGTCCTACAACGTGACGGACCAGCTTTTTCCCTACCTGCTGCAAGCCAAAAGCGACTTTGCTTTCCTGCACCGCGTAGCTGTCCAAGAGGGCTGCGGGTTCCTGGTGTATGACAAAGCCCTGATACTGTACGGCGCGGCTGCCATGGAGTCTGTGGCCCCTGTCGAGAGTCTGGAGCTGCCACTTGACGGTGATTATCATTACAACGACGCACGGGCCAAACTGTACGGGTCCTGCATCGTAGAGTCCGGCGACTACTCCGGCAAATTCGACGCCGGGAATGGAGTAAGCCGCATCCTGCGCCCTGTCTGTGGCGACATAACCATAGGCTCCAACGCAGAGGCGGAACGCTACGCCAAGAACCTGCTGAGAGACGCCAACAAGGACGGACAAACCGGATACGTCCGCACCGCTGGGGTTGCTGCTGGGTATGCTGCTGCATCCACGGCGAAGCTCGTCAACCAACGGGCACCGTCCTGGGACGGACCTGTATTCCTCTACCACGTCCGGCACGACTATGGCGTGGGAGAGAGCAAGCTATTTTTCCGAAAACCACTGGAGGGATACTGACCATGATCGACAAAGGCTATATTTCGTCCATCCTGGACGAAGGGAAAAAGGTCACGGTTATCCCGGCTACATCCGGCGACGTTGTGACGCAGCCGTTGACTGTCCCTTTTTTCCTGCTGGGGACCATGAAGCCCCGGAAAGAGGTCGTGTTCTGTTCTTTCCCGGACGGCACTGGCCTTGTCCTGGCGGCGCTGGACGGCTCCTGGAACCATGACCTTGCTGGTAGTGTTACCGTCTCCGGGACACTCTCGGCGGCTGCTGTGGTGGCCTCTGGCGCGGTATCTGGTGGCAGTGTGTCCGCTGGCGGCGTGTCCCTGGGCAGTCATACACACACAGACTCTCGCGGCGGTTCCACGTCCGGGCCGCAGTAAAGGGGGGACATAATGGGATACACAGCACGATGGGGGCCGAAAGGGTTTATCATTTCCGCCTCAAAGGTCGTGGCCCTGGAAGACTTCAAAACAAGCTATGCGCTCAAGTCTGATACCAACTCAGACACTTCCGGGACGCCGCCGACCAACACGCAGGGCCTGGAGCTGCAACCGCTGGAGCTATCCACGCGGTATCTCCGCGCCCTGGGCACTGATCCCCTGGGCCAGATAGCCGAATGGAAAGCCCAGATCGGCAAAACCTGGCCCTTCCTGCTGAATGGCAAGCAGTTCGGGCCGAAATTTACCCTAAAATCTTTTGACGTGTCTGACACTATGTTCACCCCGGCGGGGGAAATGATCGGCTGCACGATTTCTTTGAAATTCGAGGAATACTCCACGGCGACCACGACCAATGCGTCTGCCAGCAAAAAGACTACTGCATCGACCAAGGCCGGTAAGAAGACGCAGGCCATAACGTCGAAGCCTACCACGTCGTCAAAGTCAACGAAGAAGAAGTAAAGGGGGCAGTAGCCATGAAGGGACACGGAAACGGAGACGTTGCCCTGTGTGCGGAGAACCTGCTGAGAATCTTCCGGGGGGAAAACCCTTACGAGCGAGTCAAGGGGATTGACGCCCGCAGCCTGGATAAGCCCGCCCTGGACGCAGAGGCGGAAATTTTGCAGGACGCTGAGTTCTGCATCGAGAACTACGAGCCACGGGCACAGATCGACAGCCTGGACGTTTACGGGCTGGACCGTGAGCGTGGAGACTTCCGGGTCGTCGCTGCCGTGACTGAAATCTGACAGAAGGGAGTGACGCGCATGGCGACAGACTATAATTTCGTGGAGACTGACAGCGCAAAGCTCTACACCGCTATCGTGGGAAACTTGATGGACTACTGCGACGAGCCTCTGTACCCCGGCGACGAGCGCCGGATCTTCGGCGAGGCCCTGGTTGCTGTCCTGGTATCCCTGTACAACGAGTTCAACGACAAAATGAAGCAGCGGACGTTGCAGAACGCCCGTGGCTACGTCCTGGATGCTATCGGGGACATGTTTTACCGGGTGGAACGTGCCGCCCCGGCACAGGCCCATGCGACGTTCCGGTTTGCTGTGGATGCTGCCTTGCAGGAAAATGTCATCATCCCGGCTGGAACCCGCGTGACGACCGACGGCAGCGTATACTTCGCCACCCAAGAAACTGCAGTTTTGCAGGCGGGGGAGACCTACGTTGATCTTCTGGGCGTTTGTACTACCGGCGGCAGTGATTACAACGGTTTTACCGCCGGAACCATCGGGACGCTGGTTGACCTGATCCCCTATATTGCATCGGCGAAAAATACCACAATTTCCACCGGCGGCGACGATGGAGAACCGTACACCGAAGAGGGCGACAACAGATTCCGGGAACGTATCAGCCTATCCTATGCCAAGCTGTCCACGGCGGGGCCGGAGAGTGCTTACAGGTATTTTGCACTGTCTGCTGATCCTGACATTATCGACGTGTCCATTGACGTGCCCAGCGCCAATGTCGTGGATATTTACGCCTTGATGAAGGGCGGCGAGTTGCCCGACGAGGAAACCCTGGAGAAAATCGAGGCGGCTGTCTCCCAGGACGACGTGCGGCCTATGACGGACACCGTAACGGCAAAGGTCCCTGAGACTGTCGATTACACGGTGAACATCAAGTATTACGTCACCAAGGACAACGAGGCGTCTACCATCCAGCTCATTGAGGCCGACGGCGGGGCAATCGACCAGTACAACGAATGGCAGCAGTCTGCCCTTGACCGAGACGTAAACCCCGATAAGCTGCGGGAACTGATTCTCACTTCCCTGGCCGAGTACAAGCTGACCGGCGCTTTCCGCATGGATATTACCGGCCCGGTCTATACCGCTGTCGGCAAGAACGAGGTTGCGAAGTTGTCCGGGAGCGTGACCGTTACCCATGCCATCATCGTAGGGTGAGGGGGGCTGAACAGTGAAGCTATCAGACCTTGATTTCAGGAAGCTGCTGCCTCAGTTCATGCGGGAAGACAGCGCCGTCATTGGCCTCTCGAACGGCCTTGACAGCATCGTTCCCAGCCTGGCCGAATCCATGAAGGTGCTGACCACCTGGGACCACATCGACGAGCTGGCCGAGACTGAGCTTGACGAGCTGGCCGTAGAGCTTAACGTCCTGTGGTATGACATGGGCGCTACGTTGGACACCAAGCGCGACCTGATCAAAAACTCCATGGATGTTTACAGGCACTTGGGGACCAAGTGGGCTGTGGAGTCCGTCATCCATAGTTACTTTGGCGACGGCTACATTGCAGAGTGGTTTGACTACGACGGGGAGCCTGGGCATTTCCGGGTATACTCCACAAACCCCAGTCTCACCAACGAGAAGCTGCTGGAGTTTCTGAACCTTCTGGAGAAGGTCAAACGTGCGTCGTCCATTCTGGACGGCGTTTTTATTTCCCTGACCGGGCAGATGAATCTATATACAGGTGTAGCGATTCACGAGTCCGGCAAGGACGTTTATGCCATCGGCGCAAAGCCGTTGGCCTGAAAGGAGCGTGAAACATGGGTTCTTTTGCGAACAACGTCATCACTGACGCTGGCCGCATCCTGCACGCGGACTGTCTGGCCGGGGCTGTCTTCACGCCGACCAGAATTGTGATCGGCAGCGGGTCCCTGCCCAGCGGCACGGCACCGGCGAGTCTGACCGCAGTCATAACGCCAGTGAAAAGCCTGACCATCAACAAGGTCCAGCGGACGCCTGACGGAAAGTGCGTCTTCGGCGGTGTGTACTCCAACAAGGACATCACCAAAGATTTCTATTTCCGCGAGCTGGCCTTGTATGCCAAGGGCGTCTACCTGAACGACGACGGGACCGTAAAGAGCGAGACGGCGGAAACCCTGTACTCCTACGGCAACGCTGGCAGCACGGCGGACCTCATGCGGGCGTACTCCACAGAGCACGTTGTCGAGCGTCAAATGGATCTCGTTTGTTGGGTGGGCAACACAGCACAGGTCAATCTTACGATTGCCAGTGACGTGTATGTCACCAGGGAGCAAATCGCGGACCTGGGGGGCGGCCTTGTGGTCATCCCCATTGGCGAAGACATCCCTGTGGCCGAAAGAAAAGCCGGATTCCTGTACTTCAAGGAGAAAAACAGCGTCACTCTCCAGGTGACACAAGAAATCGGCTTGAAATTTGAATGAATGGAGGGGCTGGGATGGCTGATACTAGACCAATTACAAGACTCACGATCAAGGACAAGGAGACCGGAACCGAAACCGAGACTGACGTCAAAACCTGTGCAAGAGGTGTAACGTGCGACGAGGGCAAGACCGCCCAGGACCACATTTCGGATTTCGTGGCACATAAAAAGGACGTCAACCGTCACGTCCTGGTGCAGGTCGGCGGAGACGAACCGGCAACCGGGCCTGCTCTGTGGATCGACGAAAAAAACCTACTGCACTACAAGGATAAGAGCGGGAGCAAGGACGACCTGTACCCCGCAACGAAAGCCGCCCTCGTGGAGGGCCTGAGCGCACTGCTGGCTGGGGTAAAGAAAACGGCACAAACCGACCTGAGTTCACATACCAGCAACAAAAACAACCCCCATGGAGTGACAGCCGAGCAGGCAGGCGCTGACCTGAAAGGCGCGGCAGCTGCTGTGCAGGTGAACCTGGATACCCACACGGGGAACAAGAGCAACCCGCACAACGTCACCTGCGACCAGATTGGGGCTATCAAATCCTCTACGCTTGGCAAGCCCAACGGTCCGGCAAAGCTGGATGCCGATGGGAAACTGATCAAGAATCAACTGCCCCCCGTTGGCGGCAGCCGAATCACCATCACTTTCGAGCCTGCGTTCCAGGGCGCAACCTGGACGCTGACCGGTGGCGGGGAGAATTACAGCGGCGTGGTGGACAGCACTTTGAAAGCCATTGTCCCTGTGATGGGCGTGAATACCCTGTATACCGTGTCTGCTGCTGTTGGCGGTACGACCTACACGGCAGAAGTCGCAACGCTGGACTACTTCACCGCGCTGTCTTTAGCTCTGACACAGTTCCAGGCAACCATCACCGTTACCGTGGACAGTGGCTCCACTGTCACCGCCGTATGCGGCACCACCACCCTGACTAAGGCCAGCACCGGCACAGCGATATTCACCGTGGGCAAGGCTGGAACCTGGACCATCACAGCCACCAAGGACGGCAACACCGCTACCGGCATCGTAGAGATCACCGCAAGCGGCCAAAGCAAGAGCCTGACCCTGGACTACGCGGCAGTATTCGGCGTCTGCTGGGACACTTCAAATAGCTCCACTGCACTAACCCGCCTAACTAAAACCTCTGACCCCTACGCTTTTGTGACTAAGGATGTCACCACTGAACCGGTTCCGGCGGTTGGCACGGGAGCTGGTAGTTCACCGTTCGACAACTATGCACCATGGAATGGCATGAAAAAATGTAGTCTTCTTTCCAACGGCTCCGTGTATGCTTGGGAAAACCAGACAGATTTCTCTTACCTTGACGCTTACGTCATGGTTTATATTCCTACGTTCTATGTCGCACAAAAACGAAAAGATGCGAAACAGTATTTCTACATCTCGGATAAGGCTAAAACTGGATTCACAAAACATCCTGGTAGCGGAAAATTTGTCGGTCGGTACCACATGAATAGTGACGGATATTGCAATTCCGGACAACCACCCTATGTCAATATGACTAGGGCTGTTGCACGCAGTAAGGCAAAAAACAATGGAGGAAAGTTTTGCCTCTATAACTTCGCTACCTACTGTGCCATCATTTGGCTGTATGTTATGGAGTTTGCGGATTGGAATTGCCAAAACAAGATTGGCAGAGGCTACGTTGATAACCATAACTCCGCTATTAACTCCGGCGGAACCGACAGTATGACTTATCACACAGGCCGTGCCGCTGGCACTGACGGCAGTACCGCTGTCCAGTACCGCTGGATCGAAAACTTGTGGGGCAACGTCTACCAGTGGATCGACGGCTTCAACGCGAACGGTACAACGGCATACTACCGTATCGACCCTTCCCGATACGCTGACGACACCGCGACTGGATACAATCAGATTGGGACGCTGCCTGCTTCTGGGTGGATTAAAGACCTTACTGTGACGGACAACGGCCTGCTGATTCCGAAAACTGTCGGCGGCAGTGAGACCACGTTTATCCCAGATTACGCCTACTCGTCTTCCGGGTGGCGCGTGCTCGTTGTGGGTGGCGGTTGGAGCGGCGGCTCGTACGCGGGTTTGCTGTACTTCAGTGCCGACGGCTCGTCGTCGAGCTCGAGCTCGTACATCTCTGCGCGTCTCCTGTGTGAGGCGTAAGCCGAACACAGTCCCCTCCGGGGGACCGGGGGTCGCAACCCCCGGGCGTTTTATAAAGCGTTTCTAACAATGAAATAAACTAAGGGACTGTCTGCGCGTCGTGGAGTGTTACCGCGCCCGACGCCAACTCGTCTTCCGGGTGGCACGTGCTCAATGTGGGTGGCAACTGGAACAACGGCTCGAACGCGGGCTTGTTGTACTTCAACGCGAACAACACGTCGTCGAACTCGAACTCGAACATCTCTGCGCGTCTACTTTTTCCAACAAATTTGAATCGTCTCATTGCGCAGGCTTTCCCTCGTCCCTTGACGGAAATCATACCCAGAGGACGGGGCCTAGTAGGTAAACTCTCGAACGGCCCCGCAGGTAAAAAGGAAGTGCTAGTATTCCTAAGAGAGTTGGATTCCTCTACAACAAAATGCTGAACATGGCATTTATCAAAGAAACGATACTTCTTGCCAGCAAGAGAAAGAAAAACCGTCGTAGTGTACGGCGGGTGCTGGCAAATATCGACGAATACGCTGAAAAGCTGCTCGTTATGCTGGACACAGACAGCTTCACACCGACCAAGCCGAAAATCAAACAGGTCTACGACCAAAGCTCCAGGAAGTGGCGCGAAATCAAAGTTGTTCCGTTCTTCCCTGACGCCTGTGTCCATTGGCTATGCGTTCGGGCTATGAAACCCATACTGATGCGTGGCATGCACCACTGGTCGTGTGCCAGTATTCCGGGCAGAGGTGGAGCAAGAGCCGTGAAACAAATCGGGCGCATGGTACAGCGCCGCACGAAGAGTAGCAAATACGCCGCTCAGTGCGACGTGCGGAAGTTTTACGACAGTATCCCTCCATCCGGCGTCCGAAGAGCCTTGGAGCACAAGATCAAAGACCGGCGCTTCGTTCGGCTTGTGATGAGCATCATTCAGGATGGCCTCGCAATCGGCTACTACATCTGCCAATGGCTTGCCAACTTCTACCTGGAAGGTCTGGACCGGGTGCTTTGCAGGCAGAAGGGTGTGACCTGTGAGGTGCGATACATGGACAACGTGACGTTGTTCTCCCGCAGTAAGAGGGCCTTGCATAAGGCGCTGAAAGCGGCAAGCTCTTATCTCAGGACGATAGGGCTTTCCCTCAAGGGAGACTGGGCCGTATTCCCTGTGTCGAAGCGGGCTGTCGATGCCATTGGGTACCGTTTCAGCCGAACGTGCATTATCCTACGCAAGCGCCCTTGCCTGCGGCTTATGCGGCAGTGTCGGCGGGCAGTGAAACGCAAGAAACGCGGCGGTGTTGCTGTGAAAATGGCACAGGCACTTATGGCTCGAATTGGCCGGTTGAAAATGTGCGCAAAGAAGAAACTAACAGACCGCTACATTCGGCCTGTTGGAATGAAATACTTGACAGGAGTGATTCGACGTGCGAGTACACGGAGACGTAAAGCCACCCGAATGGACGGCAGAAAGCTGCCCGAACAAGCCGGGCACGGCGCTGGTGCGCTTTTGCCTGAACCCGGTTGAGGAAACGGCAGACGAACGAACCGGTTGGGTCTACGATGAGTACACCGTAGAGGTCCCGGACGGTGAGGATTTGCAGGAGCGAGTTGCTGCACAGTTCGACGACCTGCTACGGCAGGCTGCCGGTGCTGGGGCATCCCTGGATGATATGCGGGGCCAGCGCATCACAGAGAGCAAAACTGCCCTTGCTGAGTGGCTTGTTGAGAATCCACTGACCTGGACAGACGGCCACCAGTACGCGGTAACGCAGGAGAAGCAGTCTCAGTTGACATCCACTTTGGCCGTACAGCAGGTAGCTCTAGCTTCTGGCGTTGACCGGAAGCTTCGGTGGAATACTACCGGAGATGAATGTACGGAATGGACTTATGAAGGATTGTGCGCCTTGGCTCTGGCAATCTCTGATTACGTCGAGCCGAGAGTTTCTATCCAACAGGCCGCTGAGGTAGCTATCCGCGATGCGAAAACTGCAAAGGGGGTCCTCACCGTTGTCTGGGACTACGATATGCCGGTGGCATAATATCGCCCTGCATTGTGTGTTCGGCCTGATTGCTGGCTGCATCTATCTGCTGATCGAACTGGCATGGCGCGGGCACACCCACTGGACGATGCTGCCCTTGGCGGCGGTGATCTTCGTCTGCGCTGGGCTGCTGGACGAACGGCCCAAGCCGCCGCCCCTGTGGTTGCAGGTGGTAATTGGTACCTCCATTGCCACGGCACTGGAGCTGGCCGCAGGGCTGATTCTCAATGTGTGGCTTGGCCTGGGCGTTTGGGATTATTCCAAGCTGCCCGGTAACATCCTGGGGCAGATTTGCCCTCAATACACGCTGGCCTGGGCAGCCCTCATGGTTGTGGCTATCAAGCTCGAAAATTTGATGCACAAAATCGCGGACTGGATAATTGACCGGAAGAAATAGAAAGGACGGGATAGCATGAACCTCCATAAGTTGATCCTGACGAAAAACGAGTGCTATATCAGAGGGGTACCTATCACTCCCATTGGCGTGATGGTACACAGCACCGGGGCTAACAACCCCAACCTCAGACGCTACGTCCAGCCGGACGACGGCCTACTGGGGACCAACAACGCCGGGAACCATTTCAACCAGCCGCGCCCTGGTGGCCGCAAGGTTTGTGTCCATGCCATTATTGGCAAGCTGGCCGACGGTTCTATCGCCACATACCAGACGCTTCCCTGGGCCATGCGAGGCTGGCACAGCGGCACTGGCTCCAAGGGCAGCGCCAACAACATGGGGTACATCGGGTTCGAGATTTGCGAGGACGGCCTGACCGACCCCGCGTATTTCAAGAAAGTCTACCGGGAGGCGGTGGAGCTGACCGCCTACCTCTGCAAGCTGTACAAACTGGACCCAAAGAAGGACGGCGTTATCATCTGCCACAGCGAGGGGCACAAGCGCGGCATTGCATCTAACCATGAGGACGTAATGCACTGGTTCCCGAAGCACGGGAAAAGCATGGACACGTTCCGGGCGGATGTGGTGAAGGAAATGAGCATCAACGATAGAGAGAAAGAAGAGGGTGACGACATGGACATCAAGAAGTTTCTCGAACAGCTGACGCCTGAGATGTGTTACAGCATCATGGCCGAAGCCATGGCCTATGCAGCCAAGCAAGCAGAACCCGAATGGAGCCAGCAGGAAGGACACTGGGCCGAGGCCACGAAAAAGGGCCTTGTGAACGGTTCCGCCCCGGAGGGCTACGTCAAACGGGACGAGCTGGCCGCTGTGTTGGGCCGTGGGGGGCTGCTGTGAGTGGCTGGCTGGCTGAGTATGGCGGCAAGCTGATCGGCGGCCTGGTGACCCTGCTGGCCTCTTCCGTTGTGGTCGAGATCGTACCCATCAAAATCTGTCCTTGGACTGCGTTTTTTCGATGGGTAGGGAAGAAGATCAATGGGGACGTTCGGGAGAAACTGGACGAAATCTCGAACGACCTCTCCACTCATATCCACGAGGATAACCAGCGCAACGCCAAACGCGCACGGGTGAGAATCCTGCGCTTCGCTGACGAGATACTCCAGGGGGAACGCCACTCGAAGGAACACTTCGACGAGATCCTGGAGGACATCACGGAGTACAACCGCTATTGTTCGCGGCATCCTGAGTTCCCGAACGATAAAGCGACTCTCTCCATCGCCCATATCGAGAGAACCTACCGCACGAGGATGGAGAAAAACGACTTTCTGTGAGAAAGGGGGTGGAATCCATGAACCTGACAAACAAATCATGGTGGAGGGCCGCAGCTATCCGCGCGACCAAAACCGTAGCGCAGACAGCTATCGGCTGTATCGGTGCAGCTGCCGCTCTGGGAGACGTCAACTGGCCTATGGTGGTTTCGGCTGCTGTCCTGTCCGGCATCGTATCCGTGTTGACCAGCGTAGCCGGTCTGCCGGAGGTCGATACGAACACTGAGGCATAACACTGGGGAATCTGAGCCACGAAAGGGGGTGGACGCATGGCAAACGCTGAGACCACAATCATGTCCGGGGCGCTGGAGGACGACAAGGGCCGGAGACTGCTGCCGGAAACCACAGCCGCGCAGGTAATCCATACCGACGGCGAATCCAGCGAGACTAAATTCAAGCGGCAGGCAGGCAGCGCGAATATGTCCGCGACGCTGGCCGCCTCTGCCGCCAAGATGGTGGTGGACCTGTCGGCCTACATAACGAACCGGTCAAAGACGTCCTATCGGCTGGAAATCCTGGCATCTACGGCAGACGGCGAGTCTCCGGTTGCTACCGTAATCGCGGAGCTTATCGGGGACTATGCCGTATTCTACCGGCAGGGCGTCTCTGTTGCGAAGGAAATCACGATCACGTATCGCCTTGTATCAATGCCCCTGGCTTGATGGGGCAGCAAGGCCCGCATGAAAGGTTAAGAGGTTTGTACTATGAGCACTACTTTCTCCCCTGAGATCGACGACAACACCTTGTATCACAAAGGCGACATTGAGGCGAGCACCGCCCAGCTGATCGACGACGCACTGGCAGCCGCAAACGCGGCGCTGCCTAAAGCAGCTCAACTCGCTGTCTCAGACATGGACGAGCTTCGGACCACGGGCTTTTTCCATGGCTATGGGACGCTCAACGCCCCTGAATCCGGCTTCATGTATTTCCTGGTCATTGCCTACCCGGACGGCTACAACTACTGGGTGAAGCAGCTGGCGTTCAGTTTCACGGACAGTAAGACCTATATCCGCACCATGGCAAACGGCATCTGGAGTGCCTGGGAGCCGATTCAGACCGGCACCAGGCTGGAGGATAAGGTCGGGGACCTGGCAGGGCTTGGCACCGTGGACAAGACCAACGCAGTGGCCGCCATCAACGAGCTGGTGGCTGCCCTTGACGTAGTACGCAGCGAGGTTGCTATTGCTGGAGCGCTGGCCGCTGCTGCTGCACCAGCCAACCACAACCACGACGGCGTGTATGCTCCCGCCACGCACTCCCACCCCCAGTATTTGACCTCTGTCCCCCAGTACAACAGCAACACCGGCGAGAACACCTACGTCTGCGGCCCGAACCGGACCCACAAGACGCTCCAGGCGTTGGTCGATAGCCTGCCGAAGTTCAGCATCGGCCCCCGCCGCCTCCAGGTGGATGCTGGGGACTACGCCGAGAAGGTGGTGCTGAGAGGCTTCCATGGTGGCCCTATCACCATCGAAACCAGCGGCGCATATAGCGGGCGGGCGAATTTCCTGGGCATCCTGATGGAGGATTGCACAGCCACCATCAACGTGTCCAACGTAAACGTCGGGCCTGCTGGCGGGCAGAATCCTTCCCATGGTATTTATCCCACCCGTTGCGGGGTGATCCGCGTCGAGAATTGCAATATCCAGACCGTGGCCTTTGGCGCGTACCTGGTCCGCACCAACAAACTGGTCATGCGTAATGTTACTGTCTCGCACATCGGCGGCAACCTGACCGCTGCTGTTGGGATGAACGAGAGCGAGGGAACCTTCGTCGCCCTGGACGGCCTAACCGTCAACGGCGGCTATGGTGCTACCGCAATCCAGGCGCAGAACGCCGTCGTTGTGGGCAAGCGCCCCGTTATGAACAGCGTAGATGTGGAGATCAACTCCAACGCTGGCGGCGTATATTACAACGTCATCTAACCGAATATCACCGAACGAAGAGAGGGCTGCCCCATGTGGGTAGCCCTCTTTTTTTGTGCCCTTCTTTCCAATATATGCACTTTTTACAACGCAAACATTGTGGATTTGTGCATTTAGTCGATTTGTTCTTTTTGGTGTAAAAACTATTGCATATCCTGTTCTGTCGTTGTATTATAGCATCAGAAAGAACAAAAGAGAACAAAACGGAGGTAACAGAAATGAGACTTTACATTGAAGGACGCCGCAATGGCTACAGCCCAGATCAATGCGGGCACACGATGACGGTCCAGGAATTGATCGAATACCTGGAACAGTTCGACGAAGACACCGAAATCTTCATCAAGAACGACGGCGGATACACCTACGGCAGCGTCGATGAGTTCAGCTTTGAGGAAGGCGACGAAGAAGACGCAGAGTGACAGGGGCCCGGCCCCTGGTAATGCGGCAGGCCGGTCACAAGCCCGGCCAGAAAGGATGAATAGCATGAAGAAGTTTGACGGACTGCTGAAAAGCGAGATCAAGAAGGTTGAGAAATTCGCACAGAAGCGCGACGGCAAGGATTCCCGGATCACCGGCTATGGCTACCACGAGACCGAGGACGCGATTGGATTTATCACAGTCAAGTGCGAAATCTGCTCCAACGATATGCGAGACAGAGAGCGTGACGTCATCCTTTACGTTTACGTCCCGGACCGGCGTAAATCTTTTATCAGCAAGGCCTTGAGCCGGTAACATCGCAACCCCCTATAACACAGGTATAGAAAAGAACAGGACAGACCAGAGGGCAGAAAGGGAAAATGACATGACAGAATTAGAACGCGAGATTGTCAAGGCAATGATTGAGACCGGCCGAGCGAATGAAGGTTGGCGGTTCAAAATCCAATCCATAGAGGGGTCCCAATATAGTGATTGGGCTATTATCATTGGCACCCTGACAAAAAAGAGATGCCGGAAGCCGATAATGGGCTGGGAACTGGCTTATTACAAGCCAAAGGACCAGATTTGGTGGGACAGAAGCAAGTTTGTTAGATTCGCAGAGTGACAGCCCTTCGGGGCTGGTAATGCGGGACCCGAAAGGGTGCGGTCACAACCCCGCGAGAAGGAGGAAATACCATGAAAACCTTTGAGATTGGCAAGACCTACACCATGAGAAGCCCCGGCGACCACGATTGCGTCTGGACCTACACCGTTACCAAGCGGACCCCCAAGACCATCACCATTACCGATGGTGAAGAGACCAAGACCTGCCGTGTGAACGCCCAGGCGTCCGAGGCCCGTAACGCCGAGACCATCTTCCCCCTGGGCCGCTACTCCATGTGCCCCGTCCTCTCTGCGGACTCCGAGGATGCTTCCGTAGAGGCCGAAGAGGTGCAGGAAGCGCCCAAGGCTGCCGCCGAAGAAGCCCCCGGCTCCAAGCTGAACCCCATGTGCGAGAAATGCGCCAACTATCTCACCGACTGCGCCGGAACCCACAAACAAGTCTGGACCGGCTGCGTCCACCGCGAGACTGCCCCTGGCGAGAACAGAACCTTTGCCCCGAAGAAGTTGCGGACCCTGACCGACGAACAGCTGCTCACGGCCTGGGAGTTCACGGAACACCTGGATGACCCGCAGTGTCCCACGATTCGCGGCTGGCTCATGGACGAGATCGAGCGAAGGTATCCTGTGGATTTCAACGCCTGGTTGGACCAGGACGCCCCGGAAGACAGCCAGCTACGCAAATACATAATGGTGGGGCAATAAGCCCCGCCGCACAGGAGGAAGAAAGCAATGTCAAAAAAGATCCGTTTTCAACGCATCACCCTGAGCAACGGCCAGGACGCCGTACTGTCCACCGTAGAGCTGGAGCCTGGCCTGTACGAGACGATTATGGCGTCCCCTGATTATTCGTTCGAGTATACGCAGCTCCGCACGACGGACGAGGCCCAGGCAATCGCGGACTTCAAGCACCTGCTCAAGACCTACCACATCTCACCGCTGACCGGAAAGTACGCTGACCTGGCAACGGACCTGGAAGCAGCCGCTGCCTATGGTCTGGAGGTTGCAGCCAACGTAGAGGACGGAGGCACCTGCAACTTTGACGCTGTGGCCCTGGACCTTCGCGGGTGGCGTGGGGATCGGGTGGAGCAGGCGGCCAAGGCCGCCGGGGTTAGCTGTTCGACCTGGACCCTGTTCGGCTCCAAGAAGTATGTCTTCTCTATCCGCAGCCGGTACCAGGGCAACGCCAGAACCAAGGCAGCCGAGGCTATGGCTGAGGCTCTGAAACTCTCCGGCTACGATGCCAGAATGTACTACCAAGCAGACTGATACATAGCCTGACCTACCGGGCATACGGGGAGAAAGGAACTGTTATGAACGCAGTGCAGAAGATTAAGACCCAGCACGAAGAAAAGGTCTGGGCAGACATCGAGGGTATCATGCGGGCTGTGCAGCCCATTCTGGATGCCAACGCAAAGGCCCGATGGGAGGAAGAGGTCCGTAAGGCTAAGGCCCAGAAGAAGGCCGTCCGTGTAAAGGGCCGCAAGGCCAAAGTAAACTTGGCCCTGTCCCGCGCCGGTATCCCGCTGAGGGTCTTGTAATGGGCGCGATTTATCGCCTCTGCCGCCGCTGCGGGGAGCGGTGGAACGTGAGCTGCATCTACCCCGGAGAAAAGATTTATATCTGCCCTGCCTGTGCCTATAAGGCCAGGCGGGCAGGGAGAAAGGAGCGAACAGCATGAAGATCCCTGACGAGATGAACGTGTGGGAGGGCTTCGGTGTATATCTTTGCGATTCTACAATATACGAGGCCCTGGCCGAGGAGTGCTCCGAATTAACTCATGCAGCCCTCAAAATGGCCCGTGTCCTGCGAGGGGAGAACCCCACACCTGTTTCTGAGGCAGAAGCCATGGAGATGGTGGTTGAAGAGCTTACCGACGTAATCTCATTAGTCATTGCCCTTGGGCTGAATGTGGACCCTGAGCAGGCCGTTAAGAAATTCAAGCGGATGCAACAACGTTGCTACGAGAGGAGTCCGTGGGCGGAATGGGACTGAGAGTAAACGGTGTCCGAATCCAGACGGAAGGTCACAGGCCGTGGCTGAACGCACCCACTACACCGGAGGCCCCAGAACTCAGGAGCTTGTACCTTCACCACAAGGACAGGCCGGAAGTGGTGGCTGCCTGCCTGAACTGCCAAGCGGAAACCTGCAAGACCGGCCACTGCGCCAAGCTGCAACGCATGGGAGTCGGCAAGACCTCCAGAGGCACCAGGGAGATGGTCAAAATCCCTATGCCGAAGGGATTCAAGAGGGCGTTCAAGGGAAAGACGCTGCAAGCCTTGGCAAAGAGATACGGGGTCAGCGTCAACACTGTAACCCGCTGGAGGGACGAGGCTGGCCTTACCTCGGTACAAGGGCCAAAGAAGGGGGTGAAGTGATGCCTAAGCAAAGCACCCCCACGCCCGACAAGCGGACGCAGGGCCGCCCGTACTACGTTGGCATTGCCCTGGATGCGGAAGAGTTTGAGTTCATCCTGAACATTACAGCAAAGCTGGGAATGAACCGAGCGCAATACATACGCTATCTTCTCCATCGCGAGAAGGAAAACGAATTACTTAACGAAGTCGGCCTTGGCTATTTCGTGTGATCTATCAGGAGGTACCCCCAATGAAAGAAAAAAAGAATCCACCCCAGAAGAAAGCTGCCCATGCCACCGTCAAGGTCTCCAAGCGAAACCCCACCACCAACTATCCCCGCGACAGCCATAGAGCGTTCTGCAATCGTTGTTTTTATGGGAACAACCGCCGCTGCCCTATTACCGGGCGTAACAGCACCAAGCGGTGCAGACTGTGAGGGCAGCATGGAGTTAAAGCGAATCAGCAAGCGAGACTATTACCTGTTCATCGCCCGCGCTGTCGCCCGCCGTAGCACCTGCATCCGCCGCCACTATGGCGCTGTGATCGTCAAGGACGACCGCATTATTGCCACCGGATACAATGGGGCAGCCAGAGGCGAGCCGAACTGCTGTGACGTAGGGGAGTGCTGGAGAGCAGCCCACAACATTCCCCATGGGGAACAGTACGAGAAGTGTGTGGCTGTCCATGCCGAGGACAACGCCATTTCCCAAGCTGGCCGGGAGGCCCTGGGCGCGACCTTGTACCTGTGGGGCGAGGATGCCCAAGGAAACGAGATCCCCGCCGCCCCCTGCATGATGTGTGCCCGGAAGATCAAGAACGCCTGGATTGCGGAGGTGGTCAGCAATGGATATTAGAAAGCTGTCAGAAGCCGAGCTGAAAGCGTTGGCCCTGCGTAAGAACGCGCAGGGCTGCGCCACAGCTGCCGCGCTCAAGGCCCAGGCTATCTTGTACGAGCGCCTACATTGGCCCAGCTATAACAAGCTGCTGTCCAGGGGCCTGGATCGCAACGGCAACCATTACACCAAGAAGGGAGAGTCAGAAAATGGGTAAGAAATCTATCACCCGCGCCCAACTCTCTGAGCTGGAAAATGCGGCAGTCGTCAGTGGGACCGACGGCTATCACAAACTGCTGGAGGACTACACTGGGATCAAGGCTGTGAACCACACAGTCTATCGTTATTTTGATGCCAAGGGCTATTGTGTCGGGGATAGCGATGTCACCCCGTTGGAGCGCATGCTAAAGAGGGCTGGCGTGGAGGTTACGGAGGCGGAATGATGGATAACAAGCAAGCTTCCGCCTGGTTTCGGAATCGCCTGAACGCAGGTTTACTGCCTGGCGCTAGGGCCGCGTTCGAGACGGCCTTGGCTGCCCTGGAAGCCGCTGACGCTGTAAAAATCGTTCGGTGCCAAGATTGCATGTGGTCCAACTGCTATGATGCCTCACTTGGTAGAATCGAGTGTACCCGTTTTCTTGGGTCCATGCAGGTCCGCGAGGGTGATTTTTGTAGTTATGCAGCGCCCAAGGAATAAGGAGGGAGAATCAGAACGATGAAGGACTTGACATACCTGGACAAATACCGGGACAAGCAAACCGAGCGCGATTACTACCACCGCCGGGGCGATTCCGGCAATGGTGCTTTCAAGGTTTACATCGGCGGCAGATCGTTCTTCTGTATCGCCAGCAATGGCGGAGGATGGGAGCACGTCAGCGTGTCCCCCTGTAATCGCAAACGGGCAACGCCGCCCACCTGGGCGGAGATGTGCGAGATCAAGCATATGTTTTTCGAGGACGAGGAGGCCGTGGTCCAGTACCACCCGCCCCGCAGCGAATATGTGAACATCCATCCGTACTGCTTGCACCTCTGGCGGCCAACCTCTCAGGAGATGCCCAGGCCGCCGAAGAAGTTTGTTTGATATGGGGGTGAAACGATGCGGCTTGTTGATGCTGATACAGCCAACATCTGGCTTAATGCGGAAGCATGTGAGCAAATCAAGCACATGCCTACTGTGGATGCAGAACCTGTGCGGCGGGGGAAATGGCGTTGGGTACACAAACTAAAAGGGGGCTTTGAACATTACACAGGGCGAGAAGCGAATCCAGGAACAGAATATCCAGAGACATACACTATAAGACGGGATGAACGCAGAGAAGTTGATGAGCCGTACTGTCCGTTTTGTGAAAAATTGAACGAATCTGTTTGGTTGAATTTTTGCCCGAACTGCGGCGCGAAGATGGAGGCGAATCATGGCTGACACCATCAAATTTCCGACTAGCTACATGTCTACGGAAATGGCTGTATTCATCGTAAAGCATAGGTTGTCGTACTACGAAGGTGAAAAGTTCACCTTCGCGGACATGACCAACGCGATAGAACGTGTTGCAACGTCTGACGAAGCGCGTTCTAGGCTGTCTAGCGCGGATTTTCAACGCGCATTGTGCTGGCTGTTTGACCACTATGATTTCAAGTAATTGGAGGTCTGACCATGGACAACAACCTAAAGCCTTGCCCCTTCTGCGGGGGCGAAGCTCAGGAGCACCAGGCGTTCCTTGGAAGCAAAAAGCATCTGGTCGTATGGATAAAGTGCACGACCTGCGGAGCGAGCACTGCATCTTACTCAGATGGGACTCAGGCAAGAAAATTTTGGAACGGGAGGACGTATGACAAGAGCTGAACAATGGCGGCCTATCCCTGGATACGAGGGCTGGTACGAGTTATCTAGGCACGGCGAAGTAAGAAGCTGGTGTATCTCTGGCCCTGGCAAGCAGCGCCGAGACGAGCCGCTGATCCTGCGACCGTTTATGAACTGGAACAGGAGGACGCCTGAGCTACAAATCACGCTCATGCGACGGACCTATTCACTGAAAATTCTCATGCGGGACGTGTGGATGGAGGGGCCGAAACCCGGTATGCTCGTCACATTTATCGACGGCGACAAATCTAACTGCGCTTTGCACAATCTGAGGTACAAATCCGCCCATGAGGTACGAACAGACCCGCAAAACCGCTGCCCGATAGCCAAGTGCAAGCCGTGGGGGACGGTAATCGCCTATTACCGCAGCATGGCCGAAGCTGCCGAGAAAAACCACATCTCCCGCAGTGGGATGCAGAAACGAATAAACAACGAAACCCTGGCCGATGGCGTGATCTTCCGCCGGGCCAGTGAATTGGAGGGTAAATGATGAAAGATCGTGTACATAAGATGCTGGAAGCTCTGAACGCTTGCTCTGGCCGTTCCTGTGGCCTCTGCCCCTACACCAGCCCCCGAACAACTGCCTGCGAAAGGATGCTCAAGGATGACGCGGCCGACCTAATCTCAGACCTGTGGGGCATCATCTCCCAGCCCGTGCAGAACGCACCGCAGGCGTCGCAGCTTGAAACTAGGGCCTCCATCCTTGAAGGTGCCCGCAAGTGTGTCTGCGGCGAGCGAGAGGGGCAGTACGGGACCCCAGAGGATAGCTTTTCTGCCATTGCTAGGCTCTGGTCGGCCTACTGCCAGGATAGGGATTTTTCCGGCGACGACGTGGCCTGCATGATGGCCCTGCTGAAAATCGCCCGAATCATCTACAACCCTGAGCACATGGACTCGTGGGTCGATGGGTGCGGCTATCTGGCTTGTGGTGCCGAGATCGCAGCGCGGCGGGCCAGCAAAAAGCTGGAGGGCGTGTGAATGAACAAGTTTATGAGCAGAAAGGCAATATTTATCGGGGTGACGCTTTTCATCGACATCTTGTGGCTCTGTGGGATTGCGTCGCTTCAAACAGCGGGCATTGCATCCTTTTATGGATTGATCTACAACCTCATGGAGGAACGAGATGACTAAAAAGCGATATATCAAGCTGCTCATGGCCCAGGGCCATAGTAGGAACTACGCGAACGAGTGTGCGCAGGAGGTGGCCGATGCAGGCGGCAGATGCAGCTATGAGGAAGCCTACACCCTTGCCTATGCCCTGGATCGCACGAACTGGATTTCTGCCGCACACCAGCTGGGCGAGGTGATTGAAAGCATCACGGCCAGTATGATTAAGGTCGTAAATGCGGTAACGGCTGGAATCGCAGCGTTTGGCAAAGCGTTCCGGGATGCCTACGAAAATGGATGAATACTGACGAATTGAAAGAGCCACCTCAATGGTGGCTCTTTTTTTGTGTCCAGATAAACAAATTTATACCTCTGTCCATTTCGGGTATACTTTTGTTGGGAATTTTGGTATAGTCTGTAAAGACAGGTTACTATACAGTCCCTTCCGTCAAATATAGACTGGAGAACATCATGAAAAACGAACGAGAGGAACCTTCAAGCCTGAAAATCTACATCAACATCATTTTTGGAGATGTAACAAATTCAGCCGTGATCCAGGGCGGGCAGCGAAATACTTCGTCGCTACAACTGCCCGAAGAGCTGGTAAAACGCTTGATGGATCACATTCGAGGGGACACCTCTTGATATGCATCCTGATGGTTATCCTAAAGAATCACCATCAGGATGCAAATCAGAAAAACGCCGAAAACCTATCATTGTCTGCGGGGACCTGAACGTTGCAGCGAGCGAGATCGACTTGAAGAACCCCAAGGCCAACCACAAAAATGCAGGATTCACCGACGAAGAGCGGGGGAAGTTTCAGGAGCTTTTGGCCGCTGGCTTTACTGATTCGTTCAGATACCTGTACCCGGACAAAGAGGGGGCCTATTCCTGGTGGAGCTACCGTTTCCATGCCAGGGAGAAAAATGCGGGGTGGCGGATCGACTATTTCCTGGTCGATGACTGCGCAAAGGATAAGATCATAGATGCGAAAATACATAGCGACATTATGGGCAGCGACCATTGCCCGGTTGAGTTGGAAATTGACCTATAAGCAAGGCCCTGGGCAACCGCCTGGGGCTTTTTTGTTTGATATTTTGTACTGCCAACGTACTCACATTTTGGTTATTATGTCAATAGATTTTGTGAGTACATTGGAGTACAATGGAGACAGTTAAGAAAGGCACACAGCCAAGACAAAAAACGGAGGTAAACAAAATGACTAAGACCTACTTTTTCCCTGATGACTACACCGAGTTTGATATTTTTGGCCAGGAGATGCCCGTTTGCATCGACCGTGCGGAATGCGAGAGACTGGCCAGGGATTACGAAATGGACGTAGACGATTTCATGGACAACATGCACGAGGCAACGGAGACTGAAATCGAGGAATACGGTATCGCAGAGTGACGGGGCTACCGCCCCAGTAATGCGGAAGGGCGTAAGCCCTGCGGTCACAACCCCGCAAGATAGGAGGAATTTATGAAAGAAAAAGACACGCCAATGCCGTTTGTCCGGCAGTGGTCGATTGGGAATGTTTATGACCGATTGGATGATCTCGCAGCCCGGAAAATTTCTGGGGAATCTAATTGGCCAGACTACTGTCCACTCCCGCTAAATATAGCGGTGGACGAAGTGAGACGCATTTCCAACGAATGGGATAGTTTCGACGCATTCTCCAGAAATGGATTTGTCAGCGTAACAACGGCGTGCTGGGCGTGGTCGAAAACAAAGGTCATGTATCAGTTCGATCCAGACCTGGCCAGACTGCTGATGCAACAGGCGGAGGAAATGAACGAATCCGATCTCTTGCCGGTTGAAATGCTGTTAAATCTCCCGTACCCCTGCATTTACATGAAAACGGCAGGGCCTACGGATAAATATATTATCGACGGGTTATTTGCATTTGTGGACTACAACACAGAAACCAAAAACACCGTGATACATTTCGTGGGCGTGAAACAGGGGGACACCGCTATATTTGATTGTTTTCTGAAATTGCAGCCTGGAAAAACAATCTGGGAATGTATAGTAGATACTATGGATACCATGGAAACGAAGGGCAGGCATGAAGAAAAAGAGAATTGGATCATGCACCTGCAAGCGATTCAGTGGATACTATACCTGGTATCCGAAAACGCAGAAATCACAAGCGGCCCAGCCCCAGAACTGGACAACAATCAGAAATCCCAGAAGGGGAAGAAAAAGAAAAGCAGTGTAAGAGTGAAAAATGTGGGCGTCCGTATCGGCGCGGCGATCCGCAAAATCAAAGCCCAGCCGCCTACCAACGCGGAAATCGAGCCAGGTGACGGTTCCAAAAAGTCTCCACACTCCCGCCGTGGGCACTGGCACCACTATTGGACGGGGCCTCGAGATGGGGAACGGAAATTAGTTCTGAAATGGACAGCCCCCACGTTTATCCATCTGGAAAACAGGCAGGACAACGTTGTTGTGTACCCTGTAAAAAAACGAAAGGGATGCAGAAAAAAATGAAAACTGAACGCCTACAAATCCGAGTGACGCCTGAGTTAAAGGCCCAGCTGCAAAAGCTGGCCGACGCGGACGGGCGGAACGTGAGTAACTACGTCGAGTTGCTCATAAAAAAAGAGTTGCAAAGCAAGGGGCTGGCATAACGCCAGCCCCTCTTTTTGTTATTCTTTCAGGTAGACGTCAAGGTGGACTTCTCCACCCTTGTTCCTACCGAAATCAACGCAGTCATATTCGATTTTTCTTATAACAGTTTTCAGTAGGTCGTTTTTGGCCTTTGCCGGTACGTCGGGATCTTCAAGCGCACTCAGCGCCTCTGATACTCTCAAGATTTTCTCCCTGTAATCCACGGGTGGGGGGAGGCTCTTTTTGATATTCTCGATGCTGCCCTGCATGGCCTCAATTCGTTCTGATAGAACGCCTTTACGCTCCATAAATTCCTGTTTCGTATAGATGCCGGACTCCAAAAAGTCGAACAGTTTCTCTCGCTTTTGTTTGAGCTTATTCAGTTCAACGTCCATCGAGTGTAGCATTTCCTCGTGCTGCTTATTCTTCCGGGCTTCCTCATCGTTGTTCAGCTTAAATTCAAAGTCGCTGATGTAGTCCCTCAGCGCAGCGGCCACAGCAGCCACAACATCATCGTATGGGGCCGATTTTACCTTGCATGTCAGCGATGTTCTGTGAGACATACGGCCTTTAGTTTGTCCGCCGCGATGTGCAAAAGTATTGTAGCCGATCCCCTTCCCGCAGTGTTTACACACCATGAGTCTGGCGAATGGGTTTGTTATCGTCGTCTGCGCTTTTAACGGCACCTGTCCGCAAAAAAGCGTTTGTGCCTTGTCGAATATTTCCTGTGATACAATGGCCGGGTGCTTTCCGTCCACAACCATGTAATCCTCTGGTGTGAGCCTGCGCTTTCTCTTGACGGTTCTCCCGTCGCTACCTTTCTCTTTGGAGACCTTTCGCCGGTTCCATCTGATCTTTCCTGTGTACAGCGTATTTTGCAGAATGTCCTTTACTGTGGCTCGGTTCCATTCGCTTTTCCCTGTTTGTGTAGGTATGCCCATCTCGCTCAAACGCCTTGCTATCTGGCCGCAGCTTAGTCCCTCATTGACAAACCAGTCAAACATCATTTTGACGTACTGAGACTGATCGTTTAATTTCAGAGTCCGTTCTTTCTTATTTATCCGAATAATGTCATAGCCGTATGGAGGAAGGGAACCCACATAGTTGCCCTCTTTGATAGATTCTATCAAGCCGCGCTGCATCCGACGGCGGATGGTTTTATACTCTCGGCGGCTCATAAACAGGCCGAACTCGAAGTATTCTTCATCAAATTCGTTGTTTGGGTCGTAGGTTTTCGTCGGCGTGACAATCAGGGTATTTGACATGGAAAATGCCTCCGCCACTTCGCCCTGATCTTTCGTATTCCCACGCGCCAGACGCTCCACTTCCATTACCAGAACCCCGGCGTAAATCCCGGCGCAAACATCATCTAAAAGCTGCTGCATCTGCGGGCGGTCTGCGATGGACTCACCGCTGACCATTTCCTCATAAATCCTGCTGATCTTCAAACCTTTTTTGTCTGCAAGCTCCAGTAAGGCTGTCCGGTGTCGGGCCAGTGTTTCGCCCTCACCTAGGGCCTCAAGGTCAAGGTCCTTGCGCGATTTCCGAAGGTAAATAGCATAGTCGTCAGGCCGTTTCATAGCTGCTGCACCTCTTGGTGTTATTTGTTTTCTCCGCTGTCGAGGGTTGGCCTCTGGGCGATTTCTTCATCTGTAAAACCGGCGTCTTTCAGGTACGCGGTTCTGGAGTCTAAAAACTGCTGCTCTGCCGTTGGAATTACCTTCAAGTTCTTTTGCACTGCCTCAAGGCTGGAATGCTTATTGTCGTCCACATAATCGCGGAGGTCGCTTGCTATCATGTAGACGGTGGAGAGATAGTCTGCTGCTGCATCTTGGTATTCTGCCGCCGTTCCGTCAGCCATATCAAATGCCTCAACTTTTGTCAAAAGGCCGCCCACAAAGTCTTTTGTCTCTCCGGCGTAGCTGTACACGTCTTGCAGATTTGTTTCTCCAGTGCCCATTGCCTGGACCTTATCAGCGAGTTTTACCTGGTACTGCTGGGCGGACCAGACCGACCGCGCAATCTCCAGATCCTTCTCTCCGGCAGCGGTCTTGGCTTCTTCCGGCGTCATGTTCTGGGCTGTCTCGCCGTCGCCCGTTCCGAGTGCGGCCACCAGAGCGATGAAGATCACGACCAGCGCAATGACAACGCCAAGCAGGATTTTGAGTGCTTTTTTCGACTTCGATGTTTTTTTCATTTTCATACTCCTTCAACAAAAGCCCTTGGCTATATGCCAGGGCTTCTTTTATATGCCCATAGCAGGGGCATTCCTAACCACTATTTCACAGTTTCTGTTGCCTTTTATCACCACACTTCCATTGATATTCCCCGATACCTGCTGGATGACGAACCGGTCCGTTTCTGTTGCTGGAACGCCTGTCACCAGCCAGCCAACCGACACGCCGAGGACTTCCGCAGCCTTGCAGATATTTTCCTCTGTCGGGGGCAGCGGCATCCGTTTATGCAGCGGTATGCTGGTATCAATTCCCATTCTGGCCGACACTTCAATCTGATTGCGCTGGAGGGCAAAAATCGCCTTTTGCGCCCGTTCGTGCATTGCAACGAGATCGTACTTGTACATCTCTGCTGCACCTTCCCCTTCCTCTGTTATTTCAGCCGTTCCTCTTGCTCGTAAGCGAAATTCAATACTGCGATTTGGCCCTTCCTGTCAAGCGAACGGAAGACGCTGATTAGTTCGGCCTCGCTGCCTTGCAGCTGGTCCCCGTTGTTCACGTTGACGGCACTCCCGACGCTGCCCTGGACTATGGCCGAGTTTTGCACGTTGCCCATGCTGTTGCTCATGGAGCGTTCGCCGCCGTGCAGCAGATAGTCGGTGGTTACTCCGAAATAGTCTGCTACCTTTCGCACTGTTTCACCATACGGGACAGCGCCGGTTTTCCAGCGTCCAGGCGAAGACGGACTGATTCCAAGTTTACGCATAACGGCTGTTGGCCTTACCCCCGTTTCATCGCATAGTGCCTTAAATCTTGTGTAAAACATATAAACGACTCCCCCTGTTTTGGCGAATTGTACAAAAAGAACAAAAGAGAACAAATGCTATTGCAAACGGAACAGATATATAATATAATAGCACCATAGAGAACAAAAGAAAACATAAGCCCCATTAATCCTGTTCCAAACTACTTTCGCACCTGGAACAATGGAATGATAGCACAAAATGGGACAAAACGCAAGAGAAAAGAACATAAAGGGGGAATAAAATGAAGCCCAAATATTACTCCTGCCAAGACGTAGCCGACATGACCGGAAAGAAGCTCAAAACGGTGTGGGGCTGGTGCAACAGCGGAAAACTCCGAGCCAGCCGTCCGGGTGGCCGCGACTATTTGATTGCCGAGGCCGACTTCCTGGAGTTCATGCAGAGCGATAACCGCCGGAAGCCTGAAAAAAAGTCAAGCTGAGAAGGGAGGGACCACCATGAATGGTGAGACAACGAACGTGTTCCGGCACGGGAATGTGATTGTCCGCATCCATGGGAATCAACCGAACCGCGAAGTGCTGGAGAAAGCCTGCATCAAGTTCATGCGGGCCGTGGAGTCCGCAAGGGCCGAGGCGGAATCTAAAAAGGCCGCCGGTGATGAGGGGGCCGCGTAACATGGCTATGACCTGCGTAACCCTGGGCCGCGAGTGTGACGGCTGTATGAACTGCGAGAAGGAAGCCGAGGTCGTAGGAACCTGTGAAGCCTGCCGGGAAGAGATCCGGGCGGACGAAACTTACTACGACATCGAGGGCGATCTTCTCCACGAGGACTGCCTGCTCGATTGGGCGTGGAAGTACAGGAGAGAGGTCGGATGATACAACAACAAATCACCAACGAAGTTCAATGGCACGAGGAACGGGCCAAGGGCATAGGAGGTAGCGAGGCTGCTGCTATCATTGGGCTTTCTCCCTGGTGTTCCAACGTCGAACTGTGGCGGCGGAAAACTGGGCGACACGCAGCCCCGGATATTTCCAACAACGCCGCCGTAGCCTACGGCCATGATGCCGAGCCTTTGATCCGGCAACTGTTTGCCCTGGACTATGCGGACAAGTACGCCGTGAGCTACGGCGGGGCCTTTGATATGGTCCGGCACCCACAACACCCGTTCATTTTCGCCACTCTGGACGGCAGGCTGACCGAGGTCGAGACCGGGCGAAAAGGGGTCCTGGAAATCAAAACCACCAGTATTCTGCGCTCGATGCAAAAGGAAAAATGGTGGAAAAATGGACGACCCGCCATTCCTGACCAATATTACTGCCAGGTACTCTGGCAAATGCTTGCCGGTGGGTTTGATTTCGCCGTTCTACACGCGCAATTCCGGTATGAGTACGGCGACGAGCCGAGGTTCGAGCGCCGGACCTACACCATCGAGCGTTCCGAGGTGGCCGATGACCTGGCCTATCTGGAGGCCGCCGGGGTGAAGTTTTGGACCGAGAACGTCAAGGGAGATCGAGAACCTGATCTTATTCTCCCTGAAATATAGAAAGCGAGGCACTTATGAAAATTGAAGAGATCAACGCTGTGCTGGGCATCGACACGGACGCCGCCACCAGCACCAAGCTGCTGGCACGGGCAGCCGAGTTCTGCGCCGAAATGGCTGATTGCTATAAGCCAGGAACCCTGGAGCGTCTGGCATTTGGTTCCCTGCGGTATGCCCTGTGTCATGTGATCGGTCGCAGAGAGGAGGAAAACGATGCAACTTGAAATTTATTCCCCGACTCAGGCCCAACCGCTGCCCCCTGTCGAGTGGAACTACGCCGAATTGAAGCAGTGGGTCAGCGATGGCTTGGAAGCCTACCGGGGCCGTGTGTATACCGAGGATACCGTGACCGAGGCCAAGCGAGACAGGGCGACCCTGAACAAGCTGGCCCAGGCCATTGAAGACCGCCGCCGGGAGATGAAGGCCGTGTATCTGGCCCCCTATGACCAGTTCGAGAAGCAGGCCAAAGAGCTGGTCGAGATGGTCAAAAACCAGAGCCGTGAGATTGACGCCCAGATTAAAACCTACGACCGGCAGCGTCGGGAGGAAAAGCTAGCACGCATCAAAATCGAGCTGTACGCCCCCATGATCGGCGACCTGGCCGAGGCCATTCCCTACGAGAAACTGCACGACCCCAAGTGGTTGAACGTGACCGTCAGCATGACGGCGGTGTCTGAGGCCCTGGCCGCGAAGATTGAAAGCATCCGGTCCGGCTTTGCCGCCCTGCACAAATTGGATGTTCCGCCGGATGTACTGCATCAAATTCATGCCGAGTTTGCGAAAGATTTTGACCTAGCAGCCGCTATTGCAGCAAAAGACCGCATCCTGGAAGAGAAGAAGCACATGCTTGAGTTTTCGCGTCACCTGGAGGCCCAGAGCGCCGCCAGCAGCGAGGAAACGTCCAGCGATATGGAACAGCCCCCCGCCGTCGAAAAAGCCGCAGAGGTGCGGAAAACGCCCACAGACGACGAACCCGTCATGCAGCTGGACTTCCGGGCGTGGGTCACGCGGTCCCAAATGCTGGCCCTGCGGGAGTTTCTGAACACCAACAACATCAAGTACGGCAAGGTGCCGAGAGAAAGCGAGGAATAACCATGGCAGTATCCAATTCCCTGGTGCAGTCCAGAGGCGGCAAGCCCAAGACTTTCAGCGCGTTCCTGACCTCTGACGCGATCAAGCATCGAATCAACGAAATGGTGGGCGGCAGAGATGGGCAGCGCTTCATTACGTCCATTATCTCCGCTGTCAGCACCAACCCGGCGCTGTCCGAGTGCGAACACTCCACGATCCTGTCCGCCGCGATGCTGGGCGAATCCCTCAAACTGTCTCCGTCCCCGCAGCTGGGGCAATATTACATGGTCCCCTTCAAGGACAAGAAGCGCGGCTGCAAAGTGGCTCAGTTCCAGCTGGGCTATAAGGGCTACATTCAGCTGGCTATCCGCAGCGGCTACTACAAGAAGCTGAACGTCCTGGCGATCAAGCAGGGTGAGCTGGTCCGGTTCGACCCTCTGGAGGAGGAGATCGAGGTCAATCTGGTGGAGGATGACACCGAGCGTGAGGCTCTTCCGACCATCGGCTACTATGCCATGTTCGAGTATCAGAACGGCTTCAAGAAAGCCATGTACTGGAGCCGTGAGAAGATGATGGCCCACGCAGACAAGTACAGCATGGCGTTCAGCGCCAAGGCGTTTGAGAAGCTCCAGGCGGGCGAGATCCCCGAAAAGGACCTCTGGAAGTATTCGTCCTTTTGGTATAAGGATTTCGACTCCATGGCCTACAAGACGATGCTACGGCAGCTCATTTCCAAGTGGGGCATCATGTCCATTGACCTGCAAAAGGCCATGGACGGCGACATGGGCACCATCAATGAGGACGGTTCTGTGGATTATGTGGACAACTACCCCGACGAGTCCCCGGCCCCGGCAGAGGAACCCGCGCCCGCGCCCGTTGTGGTGGACGAGAGCACCGGGGAGATCGTCGAAGAGGCCCCTGCTGCCGCTGATCCTACCGCCGACTTTTTCAATCAGGAGGGCTAACGTATGAGCCGTGACTATTTCAGCGAGTTCGAGGTCCAGCAAGAGAAGCTGGAGAAGTTACTTGACGAAAACAACCTGCTGCACGAGTTTGCAGTTGACGACTATCCCATCACCCTGACCATTCGCCCCAACGCTGTCCCGGATGCCCAAATGGCTATGTTTGCCCAGGCGACCGAGGGCGTCTCTTCCAGCGACGCGCGGCTGGTGTTCCAGTTCCTCGTTGACGAGATCAACGTCCGGGTCTATGGGCGGCTGATTATCTCCGACGCGCTCATGTCCAAGATCAAGGGCCAGGCCAAGAAGATGCTGCTGTTGTGGCTCCAGGCCGACCATGCGGCCCGCGTGGAGCAGTCCGAGTATAAGCCTGCTGAGGAATCCCATGACGGCAGCAGCAGCGACTTCGACGAGTTCTACGAGCAAGAATAACACCAGAGAGGGGCGGGGAAACCCGCCCCCACACATAAGGGGACGACACCATGAGCACAAAGAGGTATTTCTGGTTGAAGCTGAAAGAAAACTTCTTCCAGGATAAGACGATAAAAAAGCTCCGTAAAATTGCCGGAGGCGATACATACACCGTAATCTATCTGAAACTCATGCTTTTGGGCCTGAAAGATGGCGGAAAGCTGTTTTTCGATGGAGTAGAAAATTCTTTCCACGAAGAATTGGCGCTTGAAATTGACGAAGATTCCGAAAATGTGAAGTTTACGCTCATGTTTTTGGAGAAAACCGGCCTGCTGGAAGAGATAAACGAAAGCGAATTATTCCTAACCAGGATGCCTGAAATGATAGGCAGTGAGACGGACAAAGCGGAACTCATGCGGAGAAAACGGGCACAGAACCGTGTGCAAAGTGGTAACAATGTTACCGGGGCGTTACCTGGCGTTACTTTGTGTTACACAGAGATAGAGAAAGAGAAAGATAAAGAGATAGAGAGAGAAAAAGAAGAGACGGCAGCAGAGCTGCCTGCCCCTCCTCGTCCCTCTGTTCCCTATGAAGCTATCAAAGATTTCTACAACCAAGTCTGTGTATCTTTCCCAAGATGTACCACTATGAGCGAGAACCGCAAAAAGGCTATCAAGGCCCGATTCACAAGCGGCTACACCCTGGAGGATTTCAAGAAGGTGTTCATCAAGGCTGAGGGCAGCAGCTTTTTGAAGGGCAGGAACGACCGGAACTGGACGGCGACGTTTGACTGGATGATCAAGGACGGCAATATGGCAAAAATCCTTGAGGGAAACTACGACGACCACGACATGGGGCCTGGCCCTGGACCTGGTCCAAGACCAGCCGGAGGCGGGCGGAACAATACCGGCTTCCAGACCTCGAACCCATTCCTTGAGATGCTGAACGAGGAGCGTGACAAACGATGACCAGAGAAGAGACACTTGCTATTATGTCCGTTCTTCGGGCCGCTTATCCCACCTATTACCGCGATATGACGCGCCACGAGGCTGAGAGTGTGGTTGCCCTGTGGGAAGAGATGTTTCGGGACGATACCGCTGAAGTCGTGGCCCTGGCCGTGAAAGCCCACATCGCCAACGACAAGAAGGGCTTCCCGCCCCACATCGGGGCAATCAAGGAGGCCATTGTAAAAATCACGACGCCTGAGCAGATGACCGAGGCGGAAGCCTGGGGCCTGGTAATCCGGGCTATCAGCAACGGGACGTATGGTTCCCAGAAGGAATTTGACGCCCTGCCGCCTGTACTCCAGCGGCTTGTAGGTAGCCCGAACCAGCTCAAAGAGTGGGCAGCCATGGACGCGGACGTCGTTTCTTCCGTGGTGGCATCCAATTTCCAGCGGAGCTATCGAGCCAGAGCAGCCAGCGAACGGGAGATGCTGAGTCTCCCCGGAGATGTGCGCCAGGCGATGCAGAGCATTGCGGCAAGTCTGGCTCTGCCTGAGTTGTCCGCAGGGGGGGCAGGGCATGGCTGAGATCAAATACATCATCCAGGGTGATCCCCGGACCAAAAAAAACAGCCTGATGATTGCAGGATCGGGCCGCCGGTGCCCAGCCTGCAAGAAGTTTGAAAAACAGTGGGTCCGGCAGTCCAAGGCCCACGATGCTTTTGCAGAGGCGGCCAAGTGGCAGCTGCGCCCTCTGCCCCCGAAGCCTATTGACTGCCCGGTCAACGTCCGGTGCCTGTTCTACATGAAAACTAGGCGGATCGTGGACGGTCTGAACCTGCTGGCAACTATTGACGACCTGCTGGTGTCCACTGGTATCCTGGCCGATGATAACAGCCGAATCGTTGTGGCCCATGACGGCAGCCGGGTATTATACGACCCGCAAAACCCGCGAGTGGAGATCACGATAACAAAAATGCCAGCCGACGAGCAGCTGGCGATGTTTTGAAAGAATTTTTGAAATAATTCGGAGGGAGACTCATGCAGGAACAAGACAAGATGACAAAAGAGCGCCTGGCGTCCTACATCTCTCTCAGGCTGGAGGTAGACAACCAGCTGGAGAGGTTGGCCCGCATGAGAAATGACGAGAAAATCCCAGCTATGAGAGAAAGCGACGGGTCACAGCACAGCCCCGGCTCTGGGGACCGCATGGAGAGAGCTATCATTCGCCGCATGGAGTATGAGGACCGCGTTATGCCGCAGATCGAGGCGGCCCTGGCTGAGATGGAGACCATCGAACAGGCTATTTACGCGGTGTCAGACCCGATGGAGCGAGAGGTCCTGAGACTCCGATACATGGAGGGCAATTACATACGGCACCTGCCTTGGCGAGACGTTGCGCTGAAATTGTTCGGAGACGACGACAAGCGCCACATGGTAGCTACCTACCGGCTCCACACGAGAGCACTGAACAACATTACGAGCTGAAAGGGACGCCCAGCCAGGGCGTCTTTTTTTATGCCCTGATTTTATACACACAGAATACACACAAAATTATTGACTTTTGCGTATTGAGTGTGTATAATAGTAAGTGTAAGGGGGACAGACAATGAAACGCAGAGATTTGATAAAGCTACTGGAGAAAAACGGTTGGTATCTAAAGCGCAATGGTGGAAACCATGATATTTACACCAACGGGCGAGAGAACGAGCCGGTCTCCAGACAGAGCGAAATCAAAGAAGACCTTGCAAAAGCAATCATCAAACGGAGAGGGCTGAAATAAGCCCTCTCCACCCCCTGCACCATCAAACAAGGAGGGAAAAAGCATATGAAAAAGGCGTATCCTGTTATCTTTACCCCAGCGGCAGAGGGGGGCTTTACGTCCTATATGCCGGACTTCGATATAAACTCCCAGGGTGACGACCTGGCTGAGGCAATCGAAATGGCGCGGGACGCCATGGGGATCATGGGAATTGATATGGAGGACGAAGGGAAAGCCCTGCCGGAAGCCTCTGAGAGTGTAGCGCATAAGCCTGGGGACGTTGTGTCCTTTGTCGATGTTGACTTTACCGAGTACCGCAGGCAGAACGATATGCGGACCGTCCGGCGTAACGTGTCTCTGCCAAGTTGGCTGAACGCTGAGGCAGACAAGGCGGGCCTGAACGTATCCGCCGTCCTGCAAAACGCACTCCGGCGAGAGCTTGGCGTCGGATAAGAAAATCGAAATCGAAATGATAGTAAATGATAGCTTTTGTGGTTGAATGTAGAAAAACTTGTGTGCTATATTAACACCATCGGAGCAAAGGACGAAGGCCGCACGGGGAAACCTGTCGCGGCCTTTTCTGATGGAGGTGATAGCATGGGCGGTGGCTCTGGTATTGAGAACTACGGAACTGTACTCAAGGAAATCCGGGGGATGCGTAAAGGGGCTGAGACCTGCATCAAACGAACAATGTCCGATATGCGGACCCGTGTTCCTGGATGGGTAGCGACTGAGGTCGCCGCAGTCTACGGTATCAAGAAGGGCGAGATCACTCCGTCAAAGGCTGGCAAGGGTGGAAAGAAAGCCGGTGGTGTCCACGTCCGGGGCGAGACAATAGACTCGATAGAGGTCGTCTACACTGGCCGGGTGCTGACCCCCACGCATTTTGGTATGACGCCCAAGGCCGCGCCACCGAATAGGGGCTATACCCTCAAGGCATCTATCCTCAAGGGGAGCAAGTCCACGCTGGGCAAGGTGAAGAAGCTCACGAAGAAGCAGCGAAAACAGATTGGGAAAAATCTCCGACGGCAAGGCACGAAGAGCAGCGACCATTCTCCCATCATGCTGCTGGGCAATGGCGGGGGAGGCTCCATCCCATTCCAGCGGAAAAGCACGAACCGGAAGGACCTGGAGGTTATCAAGACAGTATCCCTGCCCCAGATGGTATCCAGTGACAGAACCAAGGACAACATCGAGAGGGCAATCAACGAGGGGCTGGAGAAGCGCCTACAACAAAACCTAAAGCTGATCCTGAAATAGAATCCCCAGAATAATAAGCACCACGCCTGCGGATATTATTCGCAGGAGGTGGAACGTGGAGGACACCAAGACTAAGTACAGGCTCACGCTGGCACAATACATGCAAGAGATCAAGCAGGTGGAGACAAAGGCCAAGAGGGCTATGCGTATAACCCTATGGCTCAAGATCATCCTGTCCATTGCTACTGTGTCAGCTGTTGGCGCATGGCTCAAAGGCCATGGGGCGAAGGAAGTCTGGGCGTTCATCATTGTGCTGGCAGAGCTGGCCGATGCCATGATGAACACGCTGCCCTACGCAGAGCAGCGGACGAAGCTACCGGCAATGAAGATCAAGCTCACGGATGTCTACATCGAGATGGAGCATGACCTGACACGTCTGGAGAATGGGCTGATAACAGAGGACGCAGCCCTTGAGAAATACTTTGCACATAGGGACGCATGGGGGAAAGCACTCGCTTGAAGAT
>ERZ1035027.183-NODE-183-length-39880-cov-11.241331_pt1 | contig 39880 bp, 60 predicted proteins | sample MGYA00520604_ERZ1035027 | MGnify/ENA primary metagenome ERZ1035027 (study PRJEB33766, sample SAMN09781743) | gut metagenome | biome: gut microbiome | host: Homo sapiens | place: Madagascar | study: EMG produced TPA metagenomics assembly of the PRJNA485056 data...
CTTTTGTAACTTTAGTTCCATGATGTCCTCCTTATGTTGTTAAGTGCTTTATTCTGTGGCGCTGTCTGCGGTAAATGTTTTCGTTTTAATGTTGAACGTTCCTTTTACCTGATCGCCTTGTTGTGCGAATGTTCCAGAGCACATTAGTTTGCCTCCGGCCTCTCCGCTTCCTGGGTTATCTGGCTGCACTTCATAGCTTCTTTGATATGCTACGAAGTCCCCAGATTTGGCTGTTTTCTCGTTCCACGTTTCCACTTCAATTTCTTCAAAAGTAGAACCGACTCTCTGTTCTTTACCTTGCAAGTATACCCAGTAGTTAAACGCATCCCCTGGATACGCTCGGCCTTCGTAGGCTACTGTAGGCGCATAGCCTGTAACCTGGCTTTGGCTTCCGGCTTCTCCGATATATTGCACCCCGTCATCTGTTGTAGCGTTCAAGGCTTGCTCCCAGTTTGTCAAACCTTTATTAGCTAGAACGTAGCTCTCCGAGCCTGTAAATTTGACGTAATGTAGGTTATCTTCGACCTTTAATTCTCTATTAGGCAGTTCTGTTGTCATTATTCAAACCTTCCCTTCTTTTCGTAGGTTAATGTCATAGAGCAGTAGAAAGTTGAAAGCGTGGCCTCTTCTCCCGTGTAGTCTGAAGGTAGCGTTGTGAGCGTGACCTCTTGCGGTGTTGCTTCGTCTAGCACGAGATTTGGGAAACCTTGCGTCTCTTCTTCCGCGAGTGCCTGTACTAGTGCATACAGGATTCTGGATAAGTCCAGGCGTGCTTTCGTGTCCTTTCTGCTTGCTTGAATATAAATTTCAAATGGATAAGTAGCCCTGTAGCCACCACCCAGATAGTGTTCTATTTCTTCCGTGTAGCCACTACTTTTGAAAAGTAAGGCGGTGTGCTTGGAGTCATTGAAGTACTCCAGGCACCACGGTATGTTGTTGATATTGATTGAAGAAAAGAAATTGTACAATCCGTCTTCAACTTGTTTTACGTCTTCCAGCTTTATGATCTTCTTTTCACTCATCTGAATTCCTCCTTAAAAAACTTTTTAGCGCCTTCCATCCAGGCAATCTTTCTTGCTCTCAAAGTTTTAGGCCACCACTCCGAACCTCCTTGTCTATAGCTCAAATTTCGAGTTGTATAGACTTTTGTTTCTCCGTGTTTAGCCCATGGACTGTGGCTATGGGTTCCGATCATCACTCTTCCCGTATGTTGGAAGTGTGCGTATGGTGTATCCCATATGATCCAATCGTTATCCTGTGCCGCCCATCTTAAAGCTGATGTTCTCAGCGTTCCTTTTCCGATAGGCACGTTTTTGTTCGTGTCTTGAACGATAAGCTGCTTCAGCTTCAATCTGGACCGTCGGAGCGCTTTCGTTCCTCGGACCTGTAGCTGTGCCACCGGGATATCGACTATAACTTTTAGATGATACTCACTCACATGTTACTTCTATGAATTCTGGCGTATTTCTCAAGGGGTTTAGGATATTCACATCTGTGATTTCGTAAATGTCGCCGTGTGCTTCGATACGGTCCCCGGTTCTGAGCGTGAACTGCTTGTCTGGCGTCTTAAATTCTGAAGGGGGAACTAGAACCTTGTCCGCCTTATAATCGTTCACGTCTATCGTTATGAGGATCGTATCGGAATTACTGGCGCCCGTCTGTCCATAAGTCCGGGCTTTTGTCTTGGAAACCTTTACGTGTTGGACCGTTACTGTTGACGTAATTTCTTCCAGGTTTTCTTCGCCTAGAACGTTCATGACTTTTATTGTATGCGGCCTAAGCCATCTCGGGCTTTTTACCATACCGCCTGGCAGGCTAGTCCTGCTTTGAGTAATTGGTAGTCAAGCTCTGATATTGCTAGGCTTGATAAGGGTATGTCATGGAACCTTATCGTTTTCGCATTATCTACGGAATACGAGAAGCCGCTTGTGGTTGCGCCTGTGAAGTTCATATCGCTAGAACCTACGAAGCAATCCATGCCGCCGTGTGCTTCTATGAAGTCAATCTGGTATAGGACTGCTTTTTTTAGGTTCATGTCGTAGTCTTCCAAAGCCTGAACTTCCCAGTATGGAATCTTCTCTCGAATGTAGGCTTCTAGAAGGCTTTCGGTTCTTGGCTCTATTTGTGAGTACTCCACTTCATCCAGTAGCGTTCCACCTAAGGCTGTGTATTCCTCAAAGCTTAGGATCATGCTTTATCTCCTTTTTATCCGGCTACTGCTGTGACCTGAACGTTACGGAATACACCGGCTTTTGTTGTATCTTTTGAAACGATTGCTGCAACCATTTCAACTTCACCTAATTTAACAGCTCCTGGAACACTTAAGTCAGGTAAATATGTTGCGATGATCTTGTCTCCTTTTGGACTTACTGCGTGAACGGCGTTTAATCCAAATTTTACAGCATAGATGCTTGTTGTTCCTGTTTTCGCGTCAATAGGCACGCACATCTTTGTGTTTTCTCCGTCAAAGTATCCTCCCATGTCAACAATAGCGATTTCGTCGTAGGTTTCGACTTTTTGTCCGAAGTCGTTCTTTGAACGATCATAGTAACCTTGCATTTTAGCTACAGTTTTTAGCATTGTAGCTGTCTTGCTATTTACTAATAAAGCGTCTGGCTTTTCAGATAACTTTGATAACCAATTGTCTAAAGCGTACATGAACTCATTCGCGTTTTCTTTGATTTTTGCAGCTGATGACATGTCGAATGGTGCTGCGGCATTCTTTTCCTCTGTATTAGTTCCAGTGACTAAAGCGTCTAAGCCGTCAAATGGTGTAACATCTGTTCCTGCGTTACCTTTCGATGTTGATTTTCCATTAATAAAATCGTAATGGAATTTGTTTTTAACAGCTTTGATTTTTTCGGCTAATTGGAATGAAATTTCTGAGCTTGCGGCTGTTCCTTCTAAAACACGATCCACTTCAAACGCACCACCGAAGATTTTCAAGTTAACGGCTTTTTGCGTCTTAATTGCTTCTCCAGCTTGGTATTCGCTATTCAATTTACGACCTTCAGCCACTGAAGGTGTTTTTAATTGTAAATAGCCGTAAGTTAATGTCGAGCCACCTGTTCCTGGTGATACTGCGTTATCGAAAGTTAAACGATCCAAAATAAAAGAGTCCCTGCGGAACTCATCAATGACCTTCTGGTCTACATGATCGGCTAAACCGACTTTAGAATCTGCTAATGTAATTGGCATCTTTTAGTTCCTCCTATTTTTTGTAATGTTCTGAGATTGCTGCGGCTAAAGTTGTTGGTGCCTCTGGTTTTGGACTTCCTTCGTGATTCCCATCAAGCACGACGTCGTTTCCTGGTTTTGGCTTGTTTGGCTCTGCCGCCTTAAATAAGAAGCTGTCTTCTTTTTTGATAGCTTCTAATTGTTCGTCAAGTCCTGTTAATTTTCCATCCTTATCAAACTTGATCTTGTCTTTATCTAGTAACCCCATTAAGGCCTTTTCGGATAAGGTTCCAGATTTCGCGATAGCTAAACGAATTGCGCTGTCACGTTTTGTTTCTTCCAAGTCATGATCGTATTTTGTTTTCCAGTCGTTGACGTCTTTTTGTAGTTGTTTTACGTCTACTCCGTCAAAATTTTTGACGCTTTGTGTAAGCTCTTGAATGCGCGTTTCTTTGGCTTGCATGTCGCTCTCGTATTTTGCTTTCGAGACGTAGTCTCCTGAGGCAAGGTTCGCTAATTTTACGTCTTTATTTCCTTCTAGCTTAGCTGCAACCTGTGCGTACAATTCCTCACCTAAGATTTCTTTTAAAAACTCCATTTTGTCCTCCTGCGTTTTTTATATCTGGTTCACTCCAGTATCGAGTCCGGCCTTTTATATCCCGTGCCGAGGGGTATTCAAGCCTTTTATATGCCGTGCTTAGGGCATAATAAAAACCGCGCCATTCCTAGCACGGTTCTTGTCCTTATTTAGTTGTGTTCTATAGTACTTCCGCAATTCCTTTTGCAAGTCTTGCGGCTTTCTGCATCAAGCTGTTTTCTTCTAGGTATTCTAGTCCCTTAAGGGTTATCCTGATACCCTCTAGCCCTTCAATGTTTGGTGTTTGGTCTCCTATGTATTAGATCATCTGGAATCCCTCAACGTATCCATTTTTCAGTAGCATGCCTAGAAGCACTTTTCTCTTTGGTTCTGTGATGCCTAGGTTGTCCGCTGAAAGTCTTCGGATGTCTACATGCTCATAGTCCATTGATTTTTGCAGAATTGATAGCATTCTGTATATTGTTCTGAAGTCTTCCGACATGTTCTGCCTCCTATCTGCTAAAAAACCGCGCTATTTCTAGCACGGCTCTATACAGTAAGTATTCGCCCGGTGATGCGTACCCGGGTTCCCTTTTGGCCACTTCGGCGTGTGAGTTGCATCATTTACCCACTTCGAATACTTTCTGCACACACAGTATTGCATCTTTTTTACTTTTTGTAAAGCAACTTTAGCTTTCCGTTTTTCGCTTTGTTTTCGATTCTTCTTGATCTGATAGTATATGCAGTAATCACGGAGTTGTATTTCCCCTCGTTTTCTTGCCCTTGTGATAGCTTGACTACCATTTGTACGCTTTTTCCTGAATCTGATTCTATCTGTTTAACCGCCCACACTGTATCTTCTCTGCCTTCTTCAAGATATGTCGCATCCGGGTCTTCCAGTATATCTTTTGCGTGCTTTACAACAAGATCATATATATCTGGATGTCTTTCTTTTATGTGCATTGCTCTTTCATCAGTGAATATCGTTTTAGTTGTGTTTAAGTTTTCAGGGTCCCCATATTTTTTAGGATCAATCTCCCCAAGGCTGCTATAACTTGGTGATGAAGAAACGCGTCTCTTTGGCTTTCTCACAGGCTTGTAAGATTTGCCCTTTGTTCCGCCTATCTTCTCGGCTGAGTAATCTCGTTTCAAATACCCGTTAGAAGCGTCCACAAGCTCCTTCAGTCTCATCTTGTTGTATTTATACCAGTAATCTTCTTTCGTCGTGTCTAGTCCTGCTGCGGCTTTCACACGGCGCTCTCTGTCCCACTTTCTCATGTTTCTTTCGTAGGACCTTTGCTTTTGCTCCATCTGGTATATTCTGTCATTTTCTTTAGGATTTACAGGCTTGTTGTAATCCTCGCTTATTCCTGGAAAGTATGCAGTAAATGAATGCCTACAGTTCCATCCGCCAAGTCCTGCGCCTGTTCCGTATCCCGTAGCCTCATAAAAGTTCTCGTAGTTTCCTTCCGGATAGTTTACCCAGAACACTTTTCCTTGCCAGGCTGCGTGGCTTGGTCTGGCTCCCATGTGGGCACTTGTCTGTACTAGATTTATATCTAGCTCATCAATGACCGATTTCTCGCAAGCCAGGGCGTTCTGGTTAACTGCGGTTCGTACTGCCAATCGAACGGCCGCCTCGATTGATCGTTGAGCACCGCTTGGGTAGGATACCTTTGTTAGGCCTTCTCTGCATAGCTTGTCTATTGTGTTTGTGGTCGCTTGATCCAAAGAATAGGCTCCGCTTGATACCTGAAGATAAGCCATGTCGTAGTATCTCATAAAGGTGTCACTAGCCAGTTGAGCTGTAGTTCTTGTAAGGTTCTGGATGTCTCCCCACAGTGCTGATGTTCCTTTTTTGATCTGATCCGAAAATTCTAAGCCACTTGTGTCGTATCCTCCAGCCTCTAGTCTGTCGAAGGTATCGCGGATACTTTTATAAGCGCTCTGTTGCATGATCCGGTCGACTTCTTCTTCGGAAGTGTGAAGTATTTCAGCTAGTCTTTTGTTAATCCAGTCTTGCTGGAGTCCTAGCTGCTTTAGTTTGTTGTTTAAATACTCCGCTGTGCTTGTCATAGCGTCCTGATTCATCTTGATCCGCTCCGCTATATCCACCAGTATTTCTGTGGCCAGTTCCTGATACAGTTTTTCTAAGTCGTCACCTACGTTCTGCAGGTAGTTCGGTTCTAGCATTAGGCCTCACCCTCTGGCCCCTCTTTGATTTGTGTTCCTTCTTGCTGGAAGAACATACTTTGAATTCTGTCTGCCGGGTTCTCTGTTTCTCCGGTCATCTCTCTGGCTGTTTCTTCGTCCTCTCCGTAGTATCGGACGCGATATTCCCATTTCTGTAGGATGCCGGCTGAGATTTCCTGAAGCATTCTTAGGCGTTCCGCTTCCTCGTCTGAAAACATAGTGTCGTCAAATTGAATTGTGATGCGAACGTCTGGATCAAGTCCGGATATGTGGCACTTCTCTTTGCCTAGGATGATAATCGATCTCGTTAGCTCTGTAAGGGCGTCCTGGATTGCGATACGCTGCTTCCAGACGCTTTCTGTTAGCTCTTTGTTGCTTGCACGAACCTGAGTTGCTGTGGTCATGTTCTGGATGCTGAACTGATATCTATTTTGTCCAAGTCCGCATTTACTCGACAAAAGATTTAGATTGAATTGAACATTCTCTTTGTTCTCGTCCACACGAAGGCTTGGATTGTATTCCTCAAAAAGTCGAGGCTTGTCTGGGCTTACTTGTGTTCCCGTACTTACGTATAGAGATTTCTCCAAAGTCGCACCGACGTCTGGTTCTTGTCTTACTGGTACTCGTTCACCTTTATCGTTTAGCGCGTAGGCTGTTGGCTTCATGCTGAATAATGCCTGATCCATGAAAACCTTTTTCTTCCCTAGCAAAGTATCCATGAATAGGTTGTCGTATGCCAAGTCGCAGCTTTCTAGCATGTCGATTGCGTTCGCGTAGATTGACATCCCCAGTGGCACGTCTGCTATGTTGTTTTCTATATTGGGCTTTAGAATCACGAAAGGTTTACACGGTAGCTTGTAACTGATTGCTTCGCCGTGTGGTGCTGATACTCTTTCATAGCCTACAGCGTCTCCTGCCACGTTGTTGATTTTGAAGTAATGATTGTATATTTGGTAGCCTTCTTGCTCTTGCTTGAAGACCTGGATGTACATGAAACGCTCCCCGTTTTGTGTGTACTCGCTAGCCAGTGCAATTTCTGAGATATCTTCCTCGTCATAGGTCAATGGCACGATTTTTTGCGCGTCCTTGATAGCTTTGATTTGTACGCTCTGGGCACTTAGCTGCCCTTTGTTTACTGTTGGGTTTACAAGCTGCAGATAGAAACACACGGTACCTTGCGCGAATTCTCTCTCAACCGCTTTGTTTCCTAGCTTCCAAAACTTGCTGTTTCCTAAAACACCACCGTTCTGGTCCTCTTTGTCTCCGGTCAAGAATTCTTGTGTGGCGTCAGTTCCATGTTCATTGCACTCTACCAGGATTCTGGTTTTATCATTCAAAAGTAAATCAGCCCAGTCTTCGCAGATTTTCTTTGCCATTCGCATCTGCTTACGTTTTACTTGTCTGCTGTTTCCGTTTTCGTTCTTGATCTCGTATTTATGAAAATCTTGAACGTAGCCCTTCCACCAATCGTTCCAGAATTGAATTTTATTGTAGTAATCTTGGACTTCCTGGCTCACAGGATATCCTAAGTCCTTTAGTATTGTGAATAAAACTTTCATTTAAGTACTCCTTCCTGTGATCAGGTCCATAAATGTCGACCAACTGTAAAAATGGGCATCGAATGTATCGACGTCGGTTGTGAAATCATCCAGAATCTTGTCTTCCTTCGATTTTGTGTCGTATAGGGCTGTGCTCAAACTTTCGACCACCATAGGTACCGCCTGGAACTTCATCTTGTGTCGATTCAGCATCATGTTGTATGTCAGAATCCTTGTCTTTCCGTCTATCTTGCGGCAATCCATTACGTTGGTTGGAAAGCCTGCCTTTTGTACAGCTACTCGTATACTGTTCAAAATGACTTGTTCTGCGTTATCTACAAAAACGTTTGATACCACGAAGCCTTGAATCCATAAAGCTCTGATCAGGTCGACTGTCTCTGTGCAAAGTCTTTCGGCATCTATAGTTCCTTTAGCATGTACGACTTTACGTTCTGCAAAGGTTACAATCTCAGAAAGATCTGCTGTGATTCCTGTTACGATCAGGCTACTGTGTGAACGTGTTCCACCTATGTCCAGGCCTATGTTGATCATGTTAAAAAGTGGAAGTTCTCCTTTGACTTCCCACTCGTCTGGATTATCGGCAAACTGTGGAAAGAGTAGCCCTTCCGCGTTGCACCATTCTCCTAGTATGTATCTGTTGTATAGGACTGTCCCTCGATATTCGAGTTTCAAGTTTTCCACGAATTCCTGCGGCAGAAATGGGTTGTCTTCAATCGTGTATTTCTGTCGGAAGATGTCCGCTCCTGATTCTAGAAACTTTAAAAACCAATGGTTCTTATTGTCCGGGTTGCAGGTTCCGTCAAAGCAGCTATATGGTTTATCTAGACGGGACTTTAGCATGTCAAATACTTTCTTATTCCAGGTTACGACTTCATCCCCGTAGCAGTACGCTACTGAGGCCCCTTGTATCTTTGTGACCTGGCTTTCTTTGTCTGCGCCTATCGCGTAGCAGTTACGGCCGAATAATCGCACCGTGTTGTCTGGTCTTACTCTTCCAACCAACTCTGGTCCGTATAGTTCTCGCATGGGTTCTAGTACGTTTCTTTCAAGCGTTGACTTTGTATTTCCTATGAGGAACACGTGGCCTGGAAGGCCCTCTATAGCTCGAATACGTTTCGGGATGATGTAGTAGTCCAGCCATGTCTTTCCGCTACGTGTAGCCCCTTCTTTTATGTTCCAGCGGCTCGGTTTATGATTCCAGAACTCTTTCTGTTTCTCAGTCAGTTCCACTATCGTCTCCGGCTACTGCGTCCATAGCTTTCAGTAAAAGATCCAGTTTCGTAATCTCTTTAGAAGGGTCGCCTTGTCTCTTGATCTGTTCGGCTTGTGCGTTCATCAGCTTCGTTCGGGCTCTGTCTAGGCTTGTGACAGGTTGCTGTCCTGTTAGGTCTCGAATGAATTCTGCAGCCCTTACGTCTCCGCGTGTGGCTTTGTTGAACATGGTTGCGGCTAAAAGCATTTGATTGCTGAGTTCCTCGTCCTCTAGACCCATGTCGATCAGCTTCTCTTTGTTTCTTTCGCTTGGCTCCAGCTCTAGGATTGCGGCCAGGCATTGTTTTAGCTTCTTTTTCTTTTTCTGGACTTTCTGGCTTGCGGCTCCGCCTTTGCGTCCCATCTCTGCTGCATTCTCTTTCGTGAAAGGCTTCAGGTTTTGCATAGGGTCTTTGCGCTGTCTTGCCGCTTCGCTTTTCGTGCGTCCAGCTAGCCCCTTAGCAGGCATCTGATATCAACTCCGCTTGTTCTCCGGTGTAATCTTCCCAGCGCTTGATAATTACATCGGCATAGTGTGGATCATACTCCATCATGAAGCACCTCCGTCCTAGCTGTTCGCAAGCCATAAGCGTGGAGCCTGAACCTCCGAATAGGTCCAATACGTTTTCTCCAGTTCGGCTGCTGTTCTTGATCTGCCTTGCAATCAGTGGAATTGGTTTCATGGTTGGATGCAGATCGGATTTCGTGGGCTTCTTCTCGTCCAGAATCGTTGTGTCCTTGCACCCCCCCCAGGATTGATTTTAGAAGGTCTTTAAGCTCGTCCTTCTTCATACTGTCAATGTCCAGGTTCTCTGTGTCTTCGAGTACGGTTACAAGGTTTCTAGTGTTGACAAAGTAATGGGCTGCGCCATCTTTCCATCCGTAAAGGCATGGCTCGTGTTTCCACTGATAATCTTGTCTTCCTAGTGCGAATGTGTTCTTGTTCCAGATCAAGGTTTGTCGGATGTTTAGGCCTGCGCGTTCTGCTGCTTCCAGAAAGTTCTTACTCTGTGTAGATGCGTACCAAATGTAGAAGGCTCCGCCAGCCTTGAGCTGTTCTGTCATGTTCTCGAATGCTATTCTTAAAAACTCGATAAAGCCCTCGTCGTCTTCCCATGAGTCATTATCAATGACCAGTCCGTCTGTTCTTCTATGTAGCTGCTTAGCCTCTGAAGGTCTCATATGCTGTCCTAGTGCTACGTTATACGGTGGATCAGTTACGACCATGTCCATAGTAGCGTCGCTGCAAAGCTTTTCTACGTCCTGGCGTTTGGTACTGTCTCCGACCATCAATCTGTGCCTTCCTAGCATCCAGCATTGTCCTCTTTTGGTTGTTGGTTCTTCCGGAATCTCAGGCTCGAAGTTGTCGTCCTCTGCGATTTGTTCGTCGAATGTTTCCGTTTCAAAACCGAAAGGCTCCATATCGAAGTCCATGTTGTCTAGCTCTTCCAGTTCAAACTGTAAAGCGTCAAGGTCCCATTGTGCTGCTTCCGCGACTTTGTTGTCTGCCAATCGGTAGGCTTTCACCTGTGCTGGCGATAGATCATCGGCCTGGATGCATGGGACAGTCTCAAGGCCTAGCTTTTGTGCTGCCTTCCATCTCGTGTGTCCTGCAATGATGATCAGGTCTTTATCCACCACAATCGGTTGCTTGAATCCGAACTCGTCTATAGATGCTGCGACTAAATCGACGGCATCTTCGTTGAGTCGTGGGTTGTTCTCGTAAGGCTTCAGGTCGCATGTTCTTATGTCTTTAATGTTCATGTGTGTTCACCTCTGTTGTATTAAAAAAGAAGCGTTAGCAGCTCAGGGTTCTCTCCAATGAGAGGTCTATCCTGTTTAGCTTCTAAGGCTTCTTTGTTGTCTATGATTACCCGGAGCGCTGAAAAGAAAATTAATGTCCATGATTTGTCGTAGCTGATGTTTGACGTTGTCTGGAAAGCACTCGTTTTTATAAAGGAGGACGCTCCGGGTATAAGAAAAGAGGGCCTTTTTCTACCGGTCCTCTTTTACAAGTACTAATATACCACTTTAAAGTGGTACACAGTGGGAACTCTTTAGCTTTTTGTGAGCTTTTTTACTTCCGCCATCAGATGCTTATATAGTCCCCGTCTTGTGTATCCATATTTCTCAGCAACTTCTTCAGCCTTGATTCTATGAATGTACAGATCCCATAGAATGTTCTGATCTTGCAAATCGAGAAGTTCTGTCCATCTTAGGTCCGTCAGTCTTTTCTGGAAGTGATGCAGTTCTTGTTCTTTGGCTGATATCTCTTCAAATAAACCGAGCGGGCTGTGGTACTGATGCTGATATGTTGGCATAGGCCACTTGCTTCTTTTCTGTTCTGCGGTCAGTTCGATTCCTCCAGACTTTGCAAGTCCTGTTGTCTGGTGGTTTAGTACTTCCAATTCCTGATTCAATTCAATCAAACGGTGGCAGCAGTAGCGCACCGTTTTTAGTTCTGGAATTAATTCGTCGTAAGTCATGTTTTACCTCCTTAAAGCTTCGATTAAGGCTTTTTGTGTTATGTTCTTGTGTTCTAGTGCATCCAGCATATCCTCGTCTACTGTGCCTCTAGCTACGATCTGATAAATTGTCACGTTTTGTTTCTGCCCTTGTCTGTAGATTCTGGCATTTGCCTGCTGATACAGTTCAAGGTTCCAGTTTGGGAGTGTGTACCAGATTGCGATATGTCCACCTCGTTGAAGGTTAAGCCCATGTCCTGCGCTGGCTGGATGCAAAAGCAGCACGTCTATCTTTCCGTCGTTCCAGTCTCGAACGTCGTCCTCGTTGCTTAGACTTCTTACTTCGATTTTTTGCTTTTTCAAATGCTCCGTGATTCGTTTTAGTTCGTGTTTGAAGTAATAGAACACCATCACCGGGTTCTGGTTCGCGGATTCGATCAAGTCGTCTAGTGCCTCAAGTTTAGCTGCATGAAGGGTTGCTACTTCTTCGAGCTTATTTCCTAGCTGATCACGTTTATAGATTTCTCCTGATGTCATTTGTAGCAGCTGACCGCATAGCACTCCCGCGTTGGCTGCTAGCAATGATTCGTTGTTATCTAGTTCCAGAACCTTCTCACGTTTGAAAGCGTGGTATTCTGCCATCGCTTTTTGAGGTAGTTCGATTGATTTTTTCAAATACTGAACCGGTGGAAGTTTGGCGCAGTCTGCTTGATCCAGACTCATGCATACGTCACCTATTTTCTTGTATATTTTTTCTTCCGCATCTGGTCTTGGCTTCCAATCGTATACGATCATCCCGTTTCTTCTTCCTGGAATTAGATATCTTTCTCGAAACTGAGTTAGTGTTCGACCTAATCTTTCTCCCTGATCGATTAGGTATATCTGGCTCCAAAGGTCCGGGATTCCTTTCGGTGCTGGTGTTCCGGTTAGGCCTATAAATCTGTCAGCTAGCGGCATAACTTTTCTTAGGGCTCTGAACCTCTGGCTTTTTGGGTTCTTGAAGGTTGATAATTCATCAATCACTACCATGTCAAAGTCAAAGTATTTGTTGTCTACTAGCCAGGTAACGTTCTCTTTGCCTATGAGATAAATATCTGCCTTTTTTTGCAGTGCTTTCTCACGCTGCTTTGGAGTGCCTGCTATGATTGAATAGCTCAAGTCCTTAGTGTGACTCCACTTTTCTATTTCTTCGGGCCACGTGCTTTTTATTACGCGCACAGGGCCTATGATCAGAACTTTTTCTGTGTCGATTAGTTTCAGAAGACTGATGATCGTTAGCGTGGTTACGGTCTTTCCAGCTCCCATAGGAAGAAGAAGGCCGCACTTCTTATGATCCAGTCCAAAGTTGATAGCCTTCTTTTGATAGTCATGAGGTTTAAATTCTGTCAAAGTGTCGCTCCTCCGGTGTGATTCCAGACCGCATCAGATTTGTTAATTCGTCCACCTGGGCCTTTGTGCTGATACAGTATACTTTCATACCTGTTGCCCGTATTTGGGCTACTGTAGCTTTTTGTAGGGCCCTAGGCTTACCGCCTGGCCTTTTTACTTCTACAAAGAAAGCCTTTGAATTATATGTGATCAGTCTATCAGGCACGCCTGCGTTTCCTGGGCTTACAAACTTCCAGGCTTTACCGCCTAGTGCTGATACCTTTTTGATCAGATAATTTTCTACTTGATTTTCTATCATTTCTGGAAGAACTTCTTTTGAAGTTCGCGGTACCGCTCGGCGCATTCTGGACACAAATCTTTATTGTCAATTGTTGTGATCCATCCGTCTGGAAGTCCTTTCCAGGTTTCGATTGTCTTTCCATTTTCAATCTTGCTCTTTTCAATTCCGACTGATGTTTCTTTTCCGCATCGGTCGCACTTGATATACATTCTATTTTCTTTCACGTTTTACTCCTCCTCTAGCCTTTTAGCTTGTCTTTCCTGTTTTGCTTGAATAAATTCTTGAATCTCATGTCTTTCGATTTGATAATACTCGATAAGCTGATCCATACAAATCAATACATCCGCCATTTCTTCGATTAGATTATTTCTTAGTCCTTTGAAATCAAAAGGCTTTGTTCTTTCTTCTGGATAGCGTACCAGTTTAGATACAGCCTTTTGCAGTTCTGATAGTTCTTCCATAGCAACCAGGCTCTGATTTTGGATCCCGTATCGGTCCATTGTTCCCTGGTTGACTCTTGCATCTATTTCTACCATAAAACCTCGATATGTTCTGATGTGATTTCTTTTCATTTCTGTGTCTCCTTTTCTAGTTGATTTTTAGGGGTGGCAACCTGGTGTCAAAAGCAACGCTCCAGAAACTTTATATATATATACTATATTTTCTCGCGCGCATATATATACGCATATACTGTATTACACTATATATATTATATATTCATTAAGTTAGATAATTTATAGTTGTCTCGTTGTCAGATATATAGGATGTCCCCATTTTATGCGGTGATACTCCGGCAACCGTGCATAAATTTTAGCGTTGCTTACTCGTTGCCGTCGTTTCCATCTTGATTTTTTTGAGTGCGTTGTCACGTTGTCACTTTATTGACTGTATAAATAAGCCTCTTGCGGCCTAACATAAGCTTTCTGGCGTCCGTAAATACCTCCAAATCTCAACGGGTTTTTAGTACGAACCCAGCCTATACTTTCCATGATTGCCTTGAGTTCTCTCTGGTCCACGGGTGTAAATTTATTCTTTGATCCATTCAAAACTTCGCACCAAATTTCCAAAAGGCATACCCTTGTTCTCTCTCTTGTACCTTCGTTCTTTGGATCCTCTAGCCATTGGATTCTTGCATAAAGATCCATGTCATACCAATCCTGCGGTAGCTTTCTGTCTAGATAATCACGGACTATGTCCTCTCGGACACTGGTAAACGTGTGCTCCTTCTGCATCTGTTCGGCTCCAGTCAAAGCCTCACCCTGAAGGAATAGCTTTTCTCCGTCCTTGAATCTCTGCTTGGCTTCAGCCCAGATCTGATCTCGTTCTTTTGGTAGATCGTCAAACACGACTTTCTTTGCCTTTGATATATCCGTGTTGATCGGCCAGAATCTTCGGTTTCCCGTGTAGTCTCTTAGAAATTCATCATCGTTTGTGGTTCCAAAGAATACACATTGCCTTGGATTATCAGTAACCCTTCTTGCGTAGGCTTTTCTGTATCGGTCGTCCCTCTTGCTTATAAACTGCTTCATGGACTCGATATCGGCCTTTCTGGCTGCAGATAATTCGGACCATTCAATAACCCAGGATCCATGCAGAGCTTCGTAGCCCTCTTTGCCTGCAATCGTGGTTATGCTGTCACTGAACCAATCTCCGCCCATGATGCTTAGCATGTGACTCTTTCCGATTCCTTGGTGTCCTACGAGTACCGGCATATAGTCCATTTTGCATCCTGGTGTGTAGATTCTGGCCACGGCTGCGGTAAAAGCTTTCCTTGCGACCGCTCTGCTGTACTCTGAGTCCTCGCTTCCTAGATAATCTATAAATAGCGTGTCTAGTCTTGGTATGCCGTCCCACTCTAGTGTGTCTAGATAGTCTCGTACGGGGTGAAAGCTGTTTCTCTCCTGGACGTAGGCTATGGCATCATCCACTTTCCCTTTGGCGACAATGTTGTATTTCTTTTCCAGATAATATCGGAAACTTGCGTCGTCCGTATCGGTCCAGGTCGGGTCGCTTGGGTTGTAGTTCCACCAGGGCAGGTTTCCTTTTTTGACTGGTTTCTGTGCGAATAGATCGTTGCCTCCAACACCATTTTTAAGCTTTGGATCATTTAAAAGTATGCGGACTATGTTGTCTGTAGTTGGCTTGAAGTTTCCCTTCTTATCCATGTCCATGGCATCCAGCCAGTCCTCGTCTACTTCTTCTTTACTGTCTTCTACTCCTTGCGAACCCCTCGCGGTGTCGTCCTTGAAGTCGTCCCAGTCCTCGTGAATCTGTTCTTTCTTGTCATCTATAAGCTGCTTCCGGGTGCCCTCGTCGTGTTCCATTAGTTCAAGCATGTGTTCTGTACTTGCTGGATCGTCTGGCCACTTGTGTATCCTTACAAGGTCATATGCATTGCATAGCTGCTGCCCTGTCGGGTCTGTATTGTGGTTGCTGTAGGCATACTTATCGTCATAAATAACCAAGCCTCCGGCTGTTGATCCGTTCGTATACGTCCAGCGGTTCGGGTCCTCTGTCGGCGTGTATTCCTCTGGAATAAATGTCTCAATCGCTTCTTGGATCGTGTAGGCCCTGCAGAAGGCGCCAATCCATCCGGACTTAGATAATGGGTCCTCCTGGTGTCTTATGTCGCTGTGATGCAGTTCTGTCTCTCTGTTAGAGCGAGGCCAGTAGCTGATGTCATGCCAGTCTCTGTACTGCGCCAGGATGTCATCTGGGTTCAGGTACGCGTTTCTGTCTCCTAGTTGTTCACAGATGTATTCTCCGTCCTTACTGGTGCTAGGCCAGAACATCATTCTTGCTGGCTGATACGTTGTATCGTCGAAGTATTCCATTCCGATTGTACTTGCAATCCTTCGAGCGATTGCCTCGTACTCTTCCGGTGATACTCCTCTTTGTAGGGGCAGGATCCATCTGTATTTTGGCTTTTCCGGTGTGTGCTTATGCGTGGAATATATCATGCTGCAAAAGTCGCACGTTATTCGGATCAAGTCTAAAAAGTCTTTATCTGCGAAGTCGGCATCCAATGTGATCATACTTCTTGATAGAACGCTTTGGTTGTTTCGTCTGCCGTCTTTTAGTTCTCCGGCTACGAATCCGCCGACATCCTTGATATTGGACTGCTGATCCTTCGTCATGTTTTTATACTCTTCCACCGTTTCTTTTGTTCTGGTTGTGAAGAGCAGTTTTTTTGTGAATTCCTCCCAGGACATTTCCTGGTTGAAGTATTGCCTCTGTTTTCTGTTCTTGCAGGTTGCTATTTGCACATCCTTCAGCCTCCTGTCTATTCTTCCGCTAGAATATAAAAGATTCTCTGCTTTCTTTTCATTTCATATTCCATTTCCTATTTCCCTGATAAACCACTTTTTGAAGCTCGCGTTTGATACTTTGCTGTGTTCCTTGCTGTAGTGTTCCATTGGCCTTGATCTCTTCTAGAAGCTTTGTAGTGCGTTCAGCGCGCTTGCTGGCGTCCTCTGTATCGCTCTCCATATATCTGCAGATTACGGTTAGAGCGTTTGCGATATTGTCCAGGCGGTTGCAGATGCGGTCCGCCATCTGGTTGATCGCTTTTTCTAGCATGTCTGCGTTGTCGAAGCTGGCCATGTCTTCCTTCCGCCTTTCTTCGGGTGGTTTGTTCAGGTAGGTCAGGCGCTGCTGTATAGCGCTCTGTGATTTTCCTTTTAGAACTTCTCTATAGTTTTTATAAATTGCAGCACTTGATAAACCTATAGCATTTAGTTGCTTTAGAAGGTTGTCCTCCTGCTGTGTCCATTTAATACTCATGTTCTATCCTCCTAGCCTTGGTGCTTGTGCTATATCTAAACCGAACACTTCTTTCAAAATGCTTAGAATGATCAGTGCTGCGGTGATATAGATCAAGGCTATAATTAAATCTTGCTTATCTATCATTTTTTAGTCCTTCTTGTAATAATCGGATATAAATCCATCTCCTACTAGAACCAAGTCTGGAGCCCAGCTGATCGGCTTAGCCATTACGTCTAGCAGTTGTTTGAATTTCGTTTCTTTTTCTTCTGTCGGTACTTCGCATATAACCTCGTCGTGCACGTGCATGATTGTCTTAGCTCCGATCTCGTCGCAGCCCTTTAGCGTTTCGCATAGGCAGTCCCTTGCGATAGCCTGAACCACGTTCTCTGTTAGCTTTCCACCCCATGTGTTGGTCCATTCCCACTTTCGTGTTGTCTGGTTCAACCCTAAAAAAGATACCTGGCCATCCTTGATTCGTGGTGTAACGTAACCTAAAATGCGCCCGTTGGGTAAAGATATATAGACGTTACTTCCGCCCTTGAAAACCCTCATATGCCTATCTAGGGTCGTGACTTTGCCGTCTGTAATTGCGTCCTCGAAGGCTCTGCCTAGTAAGTACCAGAAGTCCTTGATACGTGGCGAGGCTTGTCTCCATTTTGTAACGATCTCTTGTTGTTGTTCTGGGCTTAACCCCATCTTACTAGCTCCAAAGGCTTCCAGTGCTGCCGTTCCGCCTCCATATCCGAGGGCAAGTTCTGCAATCTTTCCTTTTTGTCTTAAATGTCCATTGATTCCGTGCTTTTCTACTGGCACTCCGAACATCTGGCTAGCTGATGCACAGTAGATGTCTCCGCCGTTCTTGAATACTTCCTGGCGCCATGTCGTTCTTGTTAGCCAGGCAATCACTCGAGCCTCTATGGCTGAGTAGTCGGCTACTATGAAGGACTTTCCCTCTGGTGGTGTGATTACGGTTCTTAGAATCGTAGCGAATACATCATTCATACTTGGATAGATGAGCTCTAAAAGTTCGAAGTTGCCTTCCTTCACGAGGGTTCTTGGCTCGTCTACTTCATCAAAGCTTGGCCGTGGGAAGTTCTGCGGTTGGATCAAGCGTCCGGCCCATCTTCCGGTTCTGCCTCCAAAGAATTGAAAGGTTCCTCGGATGCGGTCGTCTTCTCCGCACGCTCTCTGGAATGCGTCATACTTCTTGACACTTGTTTTCCCTAGCTCCTGACGTATCTCTAGAGCTCTTCTTGTTTCGGGCCTTAGTGTGCCTTTTAGAAGGTCTTTCACGGCTTCCTTGTTCAGGCTTTCAATTTCATGTCCTTCCTGGTCAAGGATCCACTTCTTTAGCTGTGCTACGCTTTGCGGATTTTCTAGGCCTGTGATGTATCTTGCTTCCTCCATCAGTTCCATTCCGTGTTCTAAGCTGTAGGACTGAACGTTTTTAATGATCTGCGTATCTACGTGAATTCCTCTGTCGTTTATCCTCTGGTCTCTGTGCCAGTTTTCCCATTCCTGATCGGATACGGGTACCAAGTTATTTAGCTTGTTATAAATAGCTTGTTCGGATTCAACATCTCTTCTGTTGTATTCTATAAAAAGATTCCATTTTTCGGGATCATGCTCCGGTAGGTTCTTCCATCTTCCGCCGTTGGCTTTTGTTGGCTTGCAAGGCTTGCAGAAATACTGGATCAGCCTTTTTCCTGTAGCCAGTTTCACCTTGTCTTCTTCAATCCCTAGTGCTGGTCCTAGTTGTCCTAAACTGGAAGGGTAGCCATTTTCTGCGGCCATGATCATAGTATCTTTCCATTGCTCTGGTGGTAGGAATCCATCCTCTGTTAGTTTCTTTTTTACGGCGGCGCTTAGAATGTTCTTCTTCTTTGCGTAATCCTTGACGTATCTGGTTAGGCATACTCGTTCGAAGTTTGCGTTGTGTGCCACCTTCGTGATGTTTTCGTCTGCTAATGCAGATACTAAAGAAAAAGGCAGATCCTCTTTCATTAAATCTAAAACTTCTACTGGATCATCGCCCCAGGCGTATCCGAATAGAAGTATTTTGAAGTCTAAACTCTCTGCGTATTTATAAACCCCGCAGGCTGCAAGGTCGACGCTGGAGTAGGTCTCCAGGTCGATATGCAGTATGGGCTTTTTACAACAAGGCACTTAGGTCGTCGCTTCCGGCTTCCTCGTCAAACTCAGAAGCGTCTGCCCAGTCTGTAGTCACGCTTGAGTGTCCTCCTAAAGGTTCCCCGTCTTTTACTTTTAGCACGCTGTTAAGGCCAGCCGCGATTCCAGTTCCGACTGTGTTAAATGGGTACAGATTGAAATTGATAGCTCCATAGCATCCGGAATATACGTTTTCCTCGATTTCTTCTTTAGATGAATAGGCGTATGTAACCCCATTTTTACGGTAGCCTACAGACACGGGTCTATTACTTTTAGCGGATAGCATGTATTTGTTCTTGAATTCTGGCGCGCTGAATTTCTCGTCTGCGTCGCAGTCAGTGATTATACCTCTTGAACCAACTCCTGGCGCTTTTTTTAGAGGTGTTACTTTTCCCTTGAAGGATTGGCCGAACTTCTCAATTCCTTCTTGTACAGCTTCTTCGTAGGCTTTCTGGATACGTGCTAACGTCTCCCTGTCTTCCTTGTCGATTAGAATATTAAGGCTGTACTTCTTGTCCTGGCCTTCTACCACTGCGCGTGGCTCTGCTAAATGGCAATAGCAGAATCTTACTAATTTTGTTTTAACTTGTGACATCTTTTTGTTCCTCCTAGTTTTACTCTTTGTCGCATTACGTTTTTAAGCTGTCGCTTTAGATCGTTTCTGTGTGGTCCTGGTTTACTGTTTCGAATCTCGGCTCGGATGCGAACCATTTTTTCATCCAACTTTTTAATCGATTCCGTCTTTGAAGTCATCTGTTACGCTTCCAAGTTCTGGACGTTTGTCGCTTACTGGCACTAGTGTCGGTTTGCCCTGCGGCTTCTCGATATACTCCCCAACGATTTCTGCGAAGTCTTTCTTTCCGACTAATTTTTCTAGAGCCGTGATAGTCTGAAGCTTTGGCTTCGCCATAATCTGGTCGTATTCAAATCCTGCGTTCTGGAGAGCCTCCGCAACTTTGTTTTCATTCGTGATCTTTCGGCTGCTTACCCCTTCGACCACTTTGTAGCCCTTGTATTTTGTACCTTTCAAAGCCTGATCCAGTGCGAAGTCTTGCACCTCTTTTGCCCAGTCAATAAGTCCAGGTAGTTCTGGCAAAAGCTCCGCGATTTGCTGATCTGTTAAAATCATTCCGCACATGCGCTGATATCTTTCATTGATTGCTTTCATTTTGGCGACGTGTGCTGCGCATTGCGCTTTAGCCTTGCAGAACTTGCACCACTCTCCCGCTTGCTGTTCTCCGTCTCCGTTCCAGGCTTCTTTTGCAGCTGGTTTAACTACATTCTCCATCCAGTCTGCCAGTTCTTCGGTAGTAAGTTCCCAGGTGCTGATGTGATCGCGTCTAGGCTGTACGATATGAAGCTTAACTTTTTCAAAATCGTACAGGCAGTCGTATAAAGCCATAACTCCTGCGGCGTAAATGGTAAGCTGCGGATTATGTGGCGCGTTTACTTTGACGCCTTTTCCGTATTTTAGGTCTATAACGTGGAGCGTGTGATTGCTTACGATCACAGCGTCGGATGTCCCGAAACCTTCTGGAATCCATGGAGTCAAATCAACTTGTACCTCGATAAAAAGATCCGCGATATCGCTTTTCTTTTTCTCTTTGTTGTATACCTCTAGAACATAGTCTTTATAGAAGTTTGTAGCCTCGTCCATTTCTCCGTTAGCTGCCTTTACTTTTCTTCGTGGGTGTCCTTCAGTCCAGTTACGAAGTTTCTGTTCTGCTACGCTGTGGGCCTCGGTTCCCTCTGCTGCGTAGACGCTTGGCTTTTCTTCGAATAGCTCCTCCAGTCTTGCGGAAGGGTGGCAGTGAATCCATTTGTTGGACCCACTGGCTGATAAAATCGCGTGTTGACTAGGCATGTAGTGCCTCCCAGGCTTCCTGATACTTTTCTTTTGGAATGTCGCAAATCTTGCTTGCTCCCATCTGAGTTAGGAACACTTTTAGTACGGCTACGCCTTTTTCTTTGGCAAATGCAACGCCGGCTTTCTGAAGGTCCTCTAGTGTGATTTCTTTCGCAGGTGCTGCTGGTTCTGCAGTCGGATCAGGTTTAGGCGTTGGCTTTACTGGTTCCTGTGTAGGCTCACCCATTGGCACCCAGTCTTTGGCTCTTGGAATTGTAGGCTCCGCCTGTTGTGGCGTTTCCTTTGTTGGTGCATCTTCTTCCCATGGGAATGTTTCAGGCTCAGGCAATTTTTCCTCTAGTCCTGCGCGCTTTAGGTCTAGCTCTTTGGCTAGCTCCAACACTTTTTTAGCGTCGTCGATTTCGCTTGTTGCGAATTGCAATGTTAATTGATAATGCATTTTCTAGTCCTCCGTTTCTTCCATTTCTGCGCCTTCTAGGCTTTCGCTTAGATTCACAACCTGCTGTACAAAATCCTGAAGCGTAGCCTCTGCGGCATGTCTTAGAATTTTCTTGTATTCTGTTGGATCGACCTCCATCTTTTCAAGAAAGGCCATCATTTCGGCTCTGTGTCCTTTGATTTTTGCCTCCATTTGTATATGGTCTTCAGTGTCTGGTGTCAGTACGATTTCCACTGAGAAAAGCTTCAATTCTTCCTTTGCTGGTTTTTCTTTTTCAATAGTGATCATGTTTATTCCTCCTCTGTTATTTCGCTATTTGCTAGGATATCTTCAATCGTTGCATCCTCATCAACGCCTTTGAAATACCCTTTTTCTTTCATCCTTTTTAAGATAACTATACTTTTAAACTCGTATCCGCTTAAAAGGCTGCTTTTTAAATAGCTTTGTAATAAATCATTTTCGAATTTAGTTAGTTTAATTGCGGAATTTTTATAGGGCGGCTCTAGCCAATCCATTACCTTTTCATGACATCCTCTTGATCGATCTTTGCTAAGTTCGCAGTCACGGCATTTAATATGATCACATCGTTCAGGTCTCCCTTTGACTACCGCTAAATTCCACAGGCCTTTTTCTAGAATTTCTTGTTGGAAATGATCTAGATTAGTTTCCTGATTCTGTTCTTTATACTGTTCTCTATATTGCTTCAATTCTCTAGCCATTCTGCAAGTTGCTTAAAGTTTTCTCTACAAAGATCACTCATGCACTGATTTTCAGATGCTTCTTTTGTGCGGGCAATTGCTTCGTCTAAATTCATTCTTTCTTTTTCCTCCTTGTATTTTTGAACACGTGCTGTATAATATAAGCGTGTTCTATTGCTAGAGCCTTATTCGTTTTCGAACGAGGTCTTCTAGCCTTTTTTTATAGAACGCTCGTAGGATTCTACGATGTTCTTTTGTGTGAGGCCTAGATACTGAATAGCACGTTTGGTCAGAATAACGTTGCTGTCGATATTTTCTAGACCTTCTTTTTTTATGTCTTCCATGATCTTCTGGAAGATCTTGCTTCCTTTGCCCCTTCCACAACCTATAAACTTTGATAGCTCGGATATGTTCATGTATCCCTTTTCCATCATCTCGTATCTGTAGGCTGCTAGGTTTTCTACTTGCAAAACTCACCACCTCCTTTAATAAAGCATTTGATAGATCATGATCCAAATTGCTACGCTTAGCGTAATGATCAGGATTATGAGCGCCATGTTTAGGGCTGTTACTAGCCCAGACCTGAATTTCTGTTTTCTGATTCTTTTTTGTTCTGCATAGAAGGCTTCCAGTCTTAGTCTTTCTCCGTGAAGGTTGATACCTTCCGCAAAGTCTGGAAGCTCTGCGCTTGTTGCTTTGTGTTCCATTTCTCTTTCTCCCTTTCGTGATACAATCTCCTATGAAAGGAGGTTAATCGTTTGAAGTTAAATCAGGATTTAGTGTTGATTGCTTCTATCTGCAGTGGAAGCAAGTCCTGAACCCGTGAATCTGTCGGAGTTAACTTTCGACGGCTTTTCTTCGTATGATGTCAGAAATCATTTGAAGGAATTGTTTCGTCGTGGCTATATTAGTGGTGAAGTGAATAAATATCTTGCTTCTACTGATTACATAGCTTCTTTCCTTACTCCTGCGGGTTCTGCTTACTTAAAAGAATTGAATACTTCCGGTCTTAAGAAATTTCTTTACGCCACAAAACGTTTTGTTCGTGATCTGTTGATTCAGTATTTTTCTAGTAAGCTTCCTTAATTACTTTTTCTTGAAGAAGGGCTTAGTCCCTTTTTTCTTTTCTTCTGATTCTTCAATCCTGTACGGGTTTTCCCTCTCATATTCTTTTTCGATTTCCTTTTGATCTTTTTCTAGAACCGAGTCAAACATCCAAGGATCGGCTGCACCTAGTCTGAATTTGAGATGTATATGCATTTCTAGATATCCAGGCGTTGCTTCTGTTCTGAGTCTTGTGATCGGATAATCGCTGAGGTCTAAGTCGTTGATCTTGATTCCTTTCCCGCCATCTAGGATTTCAAAAGATTCAAGCTTTTTCATTTGTTCACCCTCTTTTCCTTTATCCCCTTGATAGTTCCTCTAACGGCTCCTATCGCAAGACCGAAAATGATAGGTACCAGGATCATTATTCCCAGGATACTTAGCAATCCGAAAAATATATTTTCCAACATCTACTTCACCTCCTCCTGTTTTTCTGGTTCCTTGGCTGCTGGTGCTGGCTGAGCGTCTTTAGCTCCGGCAATGTAGCCTTGAATAAATGATTTCTGCTTTTCGTTAAGACTTCTCGTAGCCTCTAAAACTTCGTTAAAGTTTTTTTCAGTCTCCTTATATTGAAATTGTTTCAAAACTTTTTCTCCTTTCTTGGTTTCGTTTCAAAACCTTACGCTGTTATTATAGTTCTATTTAAAAACTTTTGTCAATGGTTTTTTATAAAATAGTTTTGTATCTTTACTTTTTTGAATGATAGTGTTAATCTTTAGGTGTAAAAAAAAGGAGGTAAATATGAGCACTATAGGTGAACGAATCAAGGAAGTAAGAAAAACTTTAGGTCTTTCTGGTTCAGCCTTCGGTGAAAAACTGGGACTGTCTAAGGGTGCGCTTAGTAATATTGAAAGAAATGTGAACGGTGCATCCGATCGTACTATTAGGCTGATATGTTCAGAATATTGCGTAGACTATTTTTGGTTAACTGAAGGAAAGGGTGAAATGTTTATAGATGATACAGAGGCCTTGATTGAAGCTCTGGCTGCCGAAAAAAATTGCACGCCTGAAGAAACTGATATGTTGAAAAAGCTTTTTTCTCTTCCTGAAGATCAATTTAATATTGTTCTAGGAATGATTAAAAATATGAAAGACGAGTAATCCTGTTTAGGTTGATTACTCGTCTTTTTATAAAAAGAAAAATGCAGAACCTGTTTCCAAGTCCTGCATTCTTCCGTGTGTGTTCTATTGCTGTGTTCCGTGTCTGATCCAGATTCTCTGTAGGATTTTATAGGCCTGTTCAAGGCCCTGCTGATCCATGGTCTGGAGCATGAATTCGATTTTCTTTTTGAGTTCCTCTATCCCATCTTCTTTCCCTTCTTTCTTAAAAGCTCTTTTCCTAATTGCCTACAGTTTACAGCTATGAACGCATTTTGTCAAACTTTTACGGTTATTATTTTGTATTTTTTATTATTTACTTTTTAAACCTAAAAGATTAATATAAACCTAGGAGGTGTGATTAATTATGAATAAATTGAATGAAGTCTTATCTTCCAAGCTCCCTGAGCTGATGAAAGAGTCTGGTGTCAGTCGTAGAGATTTGGCCGAGTATTGTGGTGTTTCCTACAATACAGTACGGTGTTGGGAGGTTGGAACTAAAGCGCCAAGGCCAGATATGGTTGTAAAAATTGCAGAGCGCTTCAACCTGAAACCTTTTGATCTGATGAGCGAGGCTTTTGGAGATTCTGCAGTAAAGCCTGTCCGCTTTCTGTCCCTGGTCGACGAGGACGGGTCTGTATCTAAGTCGAATAGCTCGTCAGTCTTCACTTCTACGGCTACAGATGTTGCGGCGGATTATATTTATGTTATGCCTGATGAAACTATGTATAAGGCGGATATTATCAAGGGCGACGTCTGCCTGATTCGCGCCACAGGTGCTATTCGTGCTGGTGTGCCTATGCTAGTGAAGTATCAAGGTAAAGCCATGCTGCGCTTTATTATTACTCATAACGAAACGAACCAGATTGCTTTACGTACTGCCAGTCCGTATGCGATTGGGACTCTCTTCTCGACGGCAGACTTTCATGATCAGGTTCAGGTGTTGGGTGTTTTAGTCGCTTTTCGTCGAAATTATAAAAGGAGGTAATCTCTTATGGCTCAGCAAAAGGACACAAAAAGAGGGACCTGGATGTTCTATGGTTCCTGTAAAGATATTACCGGAAAGACGCAGCGATATTGTCGTCGAGGTTTCAAAACAAAAAAGGAAGCAAAAGAGGCCGAGTTTGCCTTCCGTCTGGAAATGACTACCGCTCGGCCTTCTATAACCTTAAATGAAATGTTTCAGTTATACCGCAAAAATGCAGAGAATATGTCCGTAAAAGGATCCACTCTCTATACGCATGAACATACTTATAGAAATCATATCCAGGATGATTTGGGAAGCCTGAAGCTTACGGCGCTTACGACCCCCGTTCTTGATCAGTGGAGAAACCGTCTGCTTCAAAAGAAAAAACCAAATGGTCAGCTTTATGCTGCCCCCACTTTAAATGGCATTTTAGATACTCTATCCGTTATTCTTTCCTATTCCGTTAGACTTGGATATCTTGAAGTCAATCCGTGCAGATCTTTGCCTATCGTGAAAGATAAAAGGAACTTGAAAGATCAGAGTCTGTTATTCTGGGAGCAGGAAACCTTTACTTATTTTATATCATGCGTAGATGATCAGTACTGGCGTGATGTCTTTATGTTTATGTTTGGCACTGGTGTCCGTAAATCTGAAATGTTCGCCCTTCAATGGTCGGATGTTGATCTAGGCAGAGGCCGGGTGCATATATCGAAAACGCTAACGATAAAAACGGAATCGGCTCCGTGGGAGATTACTCCACCTAAATCTAAAAACTCAAACAGATATATTGATCTACAGGATACCCTTCTAGATTGTTTAAGGCGTCGCTATAGCGAGCAACAAAAGAAGGACGGGTTCTCGTCCTCCTGGTTTGTGTTTGGCCATATAAAGCCACTTCTGGCGCCCAGACTGGCTGTTGCTTTGAAGAGATATATCCAGGTTGCTGGTGTTCCACCTATCTCTCCTCACGGCTTTAGGCACTCTCATGCGACTCTGCTGATTCGTGCCGGTGTAGATGATCAGCTGATCGCAGAAAGATTAGGGCACTCTGTTAGTGAATTAAGAAAAACTTACGCCCATATATACTCCGAATCTAGGCGTGAAATGCTGGATAAACTGAACAAAATTTTGTAAAAAATACATCAAAAATACATCACGAAGTAGCTAGAGGCTTTATATATAGGCGTTTTAGCTACTTTTTCTCTATGTTAAACCTCTAATGCCTATGCTTCCTTATGTCTCATTTTGTTTTATCTATACTCGTTTTGACTTCCTTTGTTGCTTACTGTTCTTTTTTGATTCTAGAACTTTTAGCCTTTATACATCAAAATTACATCACAAAAAAGGGGCCTACTCGGCCTCTTTCTTTTGTCGTTCTATGTCTTCTCTGATCAGATCTTTCAGGTATCTGTTGACGCTCTCTTTTGTGTCTAGATATTCTAGAATGTCTGCGTCGTGTTTTAGATGAAGCCTGAAGGTCTTGATCTTGTATGTTTTATCGCTCCACTTTTGGTTTGCTCTTTTTCTTGCCTCTGATACTGCCATCTTATTTTTCCTCCGTCTCTGTATCTAATATCTTAGCTTCGGTCACTAAATATTCTATGTAGTCCCAGTCCTTTTTTCCTGGTGCGCTTAGAGTTCTTATAACTTTCATGATTGCTTCAGATAAATTAATTTCTTTTTCTAGATTGTCATTCTTTTCTGGTGTGTCTTCTTTCCCGGAAATCAATGAGTCCCTATTAACTTCTAGTGCTGCTGCTAATTTATCAATAGTGCGAAGCGTTGCATTGTCTGGATCATCGCGTGTAAGTGTGTGAATGGTGTTTAATGATACACCGCTTCTCTTAGATAATTCCACGAGGGTCATGTCCTTAAATCCTGTTATGATCTTGATATTATTACCGATTCCCATAGGTCTATGTCCTCCTTAGTCCTCTATTATTTCCATGATTACGTCCAAGGCGTCTTCATCGCAATTGTGCTTGTATAGCCAGCTTTCTATTTCTTTTAGAGTCATCATGTGTCTATCGTAATACAATTGATCCAGCACTTCTTCCTTTAGTCTCATTGCTGCTTCTTCTCTAGTCATATTAAGCTTCCTCCTGTAGTGTTCTAATTTGGCGTTGTGATTCTTGAATCAATGTTTCATATACGTCTGCTTCGTAAGCTAATTTTCTGATTTTTCCGAAGTCAATGTCTCTTTCTTCTCTTTCGATTGCGTTTAGTTCGTATTGAATTTCCTTTGCGATTCTTGTTTGTTCTTCAATCCAGTTTTGAATTATAGTTTCTAGTGTTTCGATGCATTCTGTGTTTGTCATTGTGTTCTATCTCTCTTTCTTTTTACACTCACATTGTAATGTATTACAGTACATAAAGCAAGCAAAAAAGCGAAAAATAAAGCAGAAAATAAAAAAGAAGGGAACGCTATTTTTCAAGCATTCCCTTGATCCGTTCCGAAAGGTCTTTGACCTGTTCTTTTAGTGTAGCCACTTCCTTCTCCAGCTCGTTATGGCTTTCTATTTTTTTTGCTAGGCTGTCGACCTTTTTGTCCATCTGTTCTACCTTGTAATCCAGCAATGCCGAATGTTTGGAATTGCTGGTCCAGGTCGCTAGGACTGAAGGTACTCCGACGCAAAGTCCGGATATGATCGCAACCAGAATTGTATCAGTCATTATTCGTCCTCATTTACTTCTGGCAAGCCAGCAAGGCTTGTTAGAATTGAGCATACGCCTGCCACGACCGTTGTACTGGCTGCATACATCCAATTAATGTCCGGAACGGCTGCGCCTACGGTGATAGAGGCTAGCGCCGTTTGAGCCATTGTCTTGATTGCTCGAACTCCTGCTGCTTCCCACCATGCTTTGTTTGTAAGTCTACTCATCCTCGTTACCTCCTACTAAAAAGGGCACGCCCTCTGGCATGCCTTCAATCACCTATACTATTCTAGAAACCGTTTCTGATGCATTGATCAGAGTTCCGGCTGCTGATGTAACCCACGTTAGAGCGACCTTGTTTCCTGGTGCAGCTGGTGCTGCCTGGATGACGGCGGATACTGGAAGAGTGATCACGTTGTCTGCTGCGGTTGTTGTTACTTGTGCTAAGGCTCCTGGGACTGCTGTTCCATTGGCATAAAGTTGCACTTGATTTGTTCCCGCTGCGGTTGCTGAAATCACGAAGCTTCCATCCACTTTATACGTTCCAGGTTTTACGATCTCCAGAGCGTTTCCGTTTAGATTGACTCTGTTATTTGTCCGAGTCCGAACGCTTCCTGGTGGGATCGTTGCGCCTGCTGCTAGTGTTGCGCTTATCGTGTTGACGACTTGGATCATGTTTCTACCTCTAGGCTACTGTAGCGCCTGCTGGGTAGTAAGTTCCATATTGTGGGTAGTAAGGCGGATTTGTGTAATATCGTCCTAATTGGCTCAAGATGTTATGAGTTTGTACGCTGTTTGAAATTGCCTGCAAGCTTTGATCATATTGAGTTTTCAAGGCATCATATTTGTCTTGCATCATTTGAGTCTTTAAGTTGCAGCAGCATTGTTCCATCTGGTGAGATAGGTTGTTAATGCTTTCCTGTACTCCTCCAAAACCTTGGCATAAAGAACTATTTACATTGTTGAAGCCATTCGTCATGGCCATCTGCGTTGTGTTTGCGTTTTGCACTTGGTTCACGTTCATCTGGTTGATTAGCTGCGCGTTTTCGTATGCGTTTGAGCAGATTCCGTTTGTGATTCCGTCTAGCTTACTAATAATAGCTTGTGTATCAAATCCGCGCTGAACCTCTGCTTGTGTGCCTTGCTGGTTGTTTCCCCAGGCTCCGCCACCAAATCCAAAAATCAAAAAGAATAAAATTAGAATGATAATCCCGTTTCCTTCTAGAAAGCCATCCTTATTTCCAGTTACAGAAGCGATATCAGATAATGATAAGTTGTCCATGTGTGTTCTCCTTTCTTATCTATCTTGATTTTGCAAAATCCTATTTTAGAAAGCCCTTGAACTGTTCCGCCATTTGTTTGGCTTGATCCAGTTGAGCCTGCGTAAATTTTCCGGAGGCCATCAACTCGTTTAGAAGTTGCTGCGGGTCCTGCGTTCCTAGCATCTTTTTAAATTGCTGAAATTGCTGCAGCATGTTTCCGTTTCCTCCTGGTCTATTTTGAAGTAGTGGATTCATGACGGTTGCCTCCTCTCGCGTTCTGTTCTACCTTTGAAAGCCATTCCTGGAATTCTGCCTTCGTGAGGTACTTGTCTTCCGGTTGATCTTCTTTCACTTCCTGGAAGCTATAAGCCTTGATCGTACAGAAGCCACTTGCGTCTGCTTGTTTCTGATAAAAAACGGGCTTGTTACTATCCATTAAAATCACGGACTGGTTCGGTCCTAGAGTGAAAGCTTTAGCACTTTCGATTCCGTTTACAAATTGAATCTGGTACATTTGTTGGGTTGGTGCCTGCATCTGTGGCATAAACTGCCCAGGCTGCGGCATGAAATTATTAAAGTATGGTGTGTTCATTGTGTTCTACCTCTTTTCACCTATATTCTCTTATATTTTCATGTCTGGAACCGTCCCTCTTTTGTCCTTCTTTAGCTTGTAAAATCCGAAGGCCATATCTACCAAAAGGGCCCAGTAGTAGTCATTTAAATCTTTGACGGTTTCTTCAAATTCATCTTTTGACATGCCTGCGTCCTGGTAGTGCCATTGCGAGTCTTGCGTTTTGCTTCTTAGCTGGTATACAACTTTTTTCTGTCTGTCGCTCAGTCCTTGCTCCTCGATTAGAAAATGTGCAAAGTCTGGGCGTAGAGGTGTCTGGTATCTTCTATTTATTCTTCTATTCATCGTGTTCTATTGCTGATCCTTTCTATTTAAATGTTCCGTATGGCTTTACGTTTACTCCTGCCGAATTTAATTCTCCGGCGGCCATCCATCGTCGTGTTCCGTCGCCACCAATCCAGCTGATCCACACGTATCCTTCTCGACGAACATAGCCGTCATAGTTTACATGCTGCCCTTTGATATATGTTAGGTCTGTATCTTGTCCGTGTAGGCTTGGAGCGCGTCTGATCTTGATTGTACAAGCCGGATAGAATGTAGCTTTTTCGTATACAAAGTCTGAAGGGATACCGTTTAGCACGGATGCTGATCCCGTAGAAGTCTGGCCTCCTTGATTGAATGGCACGTGACTTGAATCTGTCCAGTTTGCGAATGATCCTTTATTTAAAATCACAGTTCCGTCTGTTACGAATGCAAGGTCTGCGGACACGTTGTTTGGAAGGTGATAAGTGCCTTGTGCATTGCGGTCATAGCAGTGCGTAAATTTACCTTTTGCGACTTCCATGTGGCTGTGGTTTCCTGTAGCGTATCCCGTTGTCCCTTCGTCTCCGAAAGTGTCACCTTGTTTGAAGTATTTTACTTTCTTGATATCCTCGATATAGTTGTCGTGAATAAACATAAATGTGGCAAAGTCGATCGTTCCGTCTCTAAATAGAACTTTCTTGTCTGATTCTAGGAATACTGCGTTTCCGTTCCGTGCAGTGTCATAGGCTACTAGGTGGCAATCGCACGGTGCTATTGTTTCGTCAATCCCTGTGTCCTTTCCTGCGTTGTCTAATGCGTTTGTTCCTAGGTGTGTTCCTACGTTGTTTCCTTGAGTTACATTCATGTACTCCATCGGAAAGCCTAAAAGCTGATATCCGCCTTTTGTAAGTTTTTGTCCTTTTCTCATATTCTGGACCTCCTTCTATTTATGAAAAAGAAGAAGCTTTTTAGCTCCTTCTTATTTCCAGTGTTAGTATGTTTCTCCGGTGATTTCTTTATACTGATCAGCTGTGATGAATCCTTTTTCACAGAACTTTCTTACCTGCTTATCTGTATATAGTTTTAGATCATAAAATCTTTTGATTTTTTCAAACATAAATTAAGCCTCGCTTTCTTCTAGAAGTGTATCTGTCATCATGGCCGTGTACATGACTTGTGCCTCAATCCTATCCTGTGCCGTTGCCTGTTGCTCCGGCTCTTTGATTGTAGGCTTATCTTCTTCTGCAACCTCAACCACTTTACCTTCTAAAAATCTATAGTTATATCTTCCGTGTTCGTCAACCAATCCTTTTTCTAGATATTGACTTTGAGCATGAGCGTATTTATCTCCTTGTCCCTTGTCAATCTCTGCCATTGTTTGAATTTCTTCTTGTGATAAAAAAATATCTGAATTAATAGATGTGATGTATCCGTTTGATAAGGATACGTATACTTTATATTCGTTCTCCATAGTTCCTCCTAATAGATTTCGGCGTCTAGCATTAAGCTATTATCAAACGTGACTTGTCCAAAATTGCCCGAGCTTATTCCACTACCTGCATTGACAACAACTACCTCATTTTTTGAGTCTATAAAAGATGTCCAATTATTAGTTTTTAGAGCATAATATGCTTTCGAACTTAAAATAGATACAAAATTAAACTGATTCTGAGTACCACTTTTTAATGTGATATATGAAACCGTTGGCTTTGTCCTCATTTTGCATCTTGTATCAATGTTAATGACAGACGAGTCTGTATTTGCGTTCAATGTAGTTCTCCATGGTTCAAAAATCACCGTATAATACTGACATTTCGCTAGTTCCTCTGCTTTGTTTGGCTCTACAAAGTGCGTAGCAACTGAGCCTTGTTCTAACTTCAAGTAATCTAATTGAACTGAAGCACCTGCAGCTACTTCAATTCCTACGCATGTTAATGACGAAGCACTAAACGTGTATGTATTTATTCCTTTTGTAATTGTAGCGCCTCTTTTATACGTGGTTCCATCTTTCCAACTAAAATAAACTGTTCCTGTCACGCTTATAGCATTCAATGTTACGGTGAATGTTCCTGCGTTCGAGCCTTCTAAATATTGTAAAAGCGTACCACCTGAACTATTTGAGCTTGAAAGTGTCATAGTTGTAGCGTTTAAAGTTGCATTTGAAATTCTCCATCTGTCGACTGTATATCCGCTTGTGTAGCTACTTGCACCTCTCTGATTGATTTTAAAATTCGGATTAATTAATAAGTTCGGATTACTGAATTTAGTTCCTAAATAATTAGCTAATTGCGATAATAAGCCTTTTTTTAATCCTGCACCATTGTGTACAGGCAATAAGCTATTATCAGTGAAACTAGGTAATGCGTCTAATTCCGTGACTTGTTTTCCCATGCTATTCCTCCTTGATTTTATATGCCCAATCTGTGCCGACTTCTCCACTTGCGACCTCGTAAGACCAATCGGCTAGGATTGTATTTCCTTTTTCATCCACTAAATCTTGAGCGCTTGTTGCGTTCAAGTTTGTGGTAAAGTGATTATTCATCACCATTTGATTTAGATTATTATGCGATGTAGTAACCGCCTTTATCTTGGTTACGATCCAGCTAATAGCTGCCTTATCTTTAAAACCGAGCATAGGCTTTCACCTCCTATGCTGCGGACCACATTGCGTTCAGCTCGTCTGTCGTGATTGCTGTTAAATCGGTTGTCTTTACATATCCACTTAGATCAATGTCTGTATTTCCGATTTTCTCGAACGTTTTTGAGTCTGCCATCCAGATATACTCATCATAGATGTCCTGCGTTCCATGTTTATGTGCTACTAAGTAAATAACGCCGGTTGCTCCTGTAGCAGGTAATGAACTTACTTTGCTATATGAAATCTGTGTAATTTTACCAACCGCGGTACTGATTGCAGAATTTACTTGTGACGCAGTCTGATACCCGCTGTCATTTGTAAGCTGCGAGGTTTTGGTTGGCGTGGTTACGTCCACAGCTTTGCTGGCGTCGGGTGTTAGTGCTGTTCCGTTAACCTTCACCGTTGTGATCGTGTTAACCTGAGCTCCTGATGCGATACCAGCTAACTTGTTTTTTTCTTCCGTGGTGTAATCATTTGTTGATAATGCTTTACCGCTTACTTTACCAACTTTATTTGCTAATTCTGCTTTTGTCTTTTGGACCAGTAGGGTCGCTCCTGCCTTGTCCAGATATTCTGTAGCCATGTCTATACTCCTTCCCACAAGCTGTTAAGCTCGTCTAGTGAGATTGCCTTGATCTCGTCATTTTTTATTGCGCCTACTTCTTCCGCCGTATAGCTCGGCTTTGTTGGTTCTTTTGCCCATCCAGAAACTGTCGGATCCTCTTCTTCCATAGCTCCTATGATCTCTCTACCGTTTAGAGTTGGCTTGTTTTTCAGTTTGTTGTAGTCGCTTGTTCCTGCGACGTATTGCTCTTCGAAATCAAACCCCAGGCTTTCGTTTTCCTCGGCTAGATTGATACTAAATTCATCTTTCATCATTCTATAATTTCCTTATATAAAACCGGAAAAACAGGACGAGTTAGAATTGGGGAAGCTATAGCTGTTCCTTCTTCGGTGATAGCTCGAATCTGTACCTGATATCGTCCTGGTATAAATTGAAGTGTCTCTTCCTGGGTTAGCGTTACGGCCACAGTATTTTCCTCAATCACTAGGTCTTCCATTCTTTTTGTTAGAATAGTCCCGTTCTGTTCAATCGTTAAATATAGACTTGTTAGTTTCTCTAGCTCGAGTCCTGATGTGTGAATGACCAGAGTTGGTGTTGTCCCTTGTCTCATGATCTTACCTACTGAACCTGATACTTCCAGTCCGCGAATATATTTGTGCCCTCTTCGTCGGTTAGAGTGTTGTCCACGTCAACTTGAAGTTCTGTATAAATGTGATTGTCCAGAAGCATATTTTCAAGGTTTAAAATGCGGCCAGCTAGTGCCGTTGCGACTTCACCCTGAAGTGTTTCTTCTAAGGATTCGAACCATTTTCTGAATTTCTCGCCGTTGGCGTATTGAGTATCCTCATTTTCTTTCTGGATTCTTTCATAGAAACTTTGGAATTGATCATATAGTTCTTGTGTTGGTACTCGCGTTAAAGTATCAACCGTTAGTCCGCAGTAGTTTTCGTCAAGTCTTACGTCTTGAATCATTTCTTGCGTGATTTCTCCAGCTGATGCCTTTAAAACTACAATCGCAATGATCAGCTCGTATTGTTCTAGATTTCGAATAGGCGTAGGCATTGACTGCGTTCCTTCCTGATATACAAGACCGCATGAATTGCTGATCTTATCATATCGAATGGCCACGTAGTCGTATCTAGTGTAGTTTGTAGCGACGGTAGCCGTCAGGGTAGTTTCGTCTTTAGGCGAGTAAACGATACCACCTATTCCGTCGCTGGATGTCTTTAAAAAGGCGAGCCCGTTACTGACTGATATATTCATACCGCCGGCAATTTTTACTTTGAAGTCTTCACCGGTGATATTAAAAAGGCCAGGTGTTCTCCCGGCATGGAACATCCGCAGATCTTCTGCCAGATACTCCGTATTGTCTAAAGGGTATGCTGTCATGAGCCCCCTCCTTTCATTTTTGTTGCGCTTTCTTGAACCTCTACAAATTCTAATTCAAGAGTGACCTGCGTCTGTAAGTTGCTTTCTTCTACAAACTTAAGGCCTGTTATTCTTGCAAACGTAAATAAATTGAATTTAAAGCTGAGACACGGTATCACGTCTCCTAGGTCAAAGTCCTTTTGAAGGACGGCCTTCTTGTCATCCGCATCAATTTCAAATTCAAATTTAGAAGAGCCTTTTCTAGCCTCTGCTAGCTTATTGAGGCCCCTTTCTTTTAGCAAATTGCTGTATTCTTCTTCCGTATAGGTTTGCTCGTTACCTGATTCATCAGTATATGTAGATTGCAAATCCCTGGCATCCACATACAATTCTATCCTTGGCTCATCTTTTGTTCGAAGATCTACGATCACATTTTTTCGTCCTGATCCAGATTCTTCGCCATACACGTAAGCGTAGTTTTTATATCCTGATATATCCTCGATAAAAGTTTGCGAGATTAGGTTTCCAAGCCTGTCTGAAAACCTCAGCTTGTTCTTTGTTGATCCTGTGTAGATTTCGAAGTAATTCAGTGTAGTCCCTTTTAGAACTTCTCTGTATCCGTAGCCTACTAGCTGGCAGTATTTCTGAGCCATGGTCCTGAGCGTGTCGTATGTTGTGTCGGATGCGTTCTCAAGTTTTCCGGGAAGGCCTGTACTCTTTCCGATTACTATATCCAATTCACGTTTGTTCTTTTCAAAATTACCGAGCAGCGATTGTTCTACATTTCGAACGGTCAAAGTATAGAGGTTTATACGGTCCTCTAAATTGTCCATGTGTCCGAGTACTACAATTTCTTTTGCGAGTCTTTCTACTGATTCTATAAAGAGAATCTCGTTTCTTTCCTTGCAAACGATTCGGTTCCATTTCTGTAGATATCTTGTATTGAAGTCCGTATATTCAACATGAATCTCGGCTTTCCCTGTTTCATAATATTTTGGGTTCCATTGCACGCTGGTTATGTTCTGGAGCGGCCCTTGTCGTTTTCCTTCTCTGTCGTAAACATAATAGTGCATATCTATACCCCCGCCAGTACTTCTTCAAACCGTAGAAGTGCATCCAGGCTTCCGGGGTTTTCCTCTGCTGTATATTTCAGTACGTTTTCTCCTGGTTGAATCTGGAAAAACTCGGAATCGTAGTCTGTCATCCAGAAAATGTTTTCTACTTCTCCGTTTCGTATCAAGTGGCAGTATTGCTCGTTTGCAAAAGTACTTATTTCTAGCACGTCACCAATATTCATTTCTAGGTCTGCTACTTGTCCGAAGGATATGTGTTCCTGAGTGAACACGTTTAGAACTTTCGGGTTTTTCACTTTTGCCTCTGCTTTCATTGTCAAAAGAAAACCAGTGTTTATACTCCCCTTATAGTCGACTGTTACCAGTGGACCTAGAATTTTTTCTGATATTTTCCAGGGTTCTGTATTTGAAAAAGAGCGAGGGAATTTAAAGAGCGACCTCAATCTTTGGAAAGTCACCTTTGTTTCCTTTGCTCGTCTTGCGTATGGGAATGAAGCCCTCAGTACAATCTGGAATTTCTGCCAGGTTTCATTGAGCGTGATGATTGGCGTCGTTTTAGGCTCAACCTTCCAGTATACGTCGACCCCAGCTCTTGTGTTGATATAACGCAGCGTTGCTGATACTCCAGGAAGGATTACAGCTAGAAGTTTTTTTCTGGTGTCTGCGTTGTATTTAAAGCGTCCCTCTAGGGTGATGTCCTTGGGCTCAATAGAAGCCCCGGACACCGTTGTCCCTATTTGATTTGAAACGCTTGATTCTGATAAAGTGATCTCGTTTTTAGAGATTCCGTCTAGTGTTGTTAGTCGGATGCCTGAGGCCTTGGAAAACTCAACTGATTTCCCCAGGCTGTTTGTGTATATTACTGTTACGCCCATGCTAACCTCCTAACCATTCTTTCTGTTTCTTGCGCGATTTCGCTAGGTCTTAGCTCTTTCGCTGAATTTATAGTCTGATCTACTTGATAGACGACTGTATTGCCTAAGCCGCTTCCTAGGCCTCCAGGATTGCCTTCTAAAGCCAACCTTGAAGTTAGGCTGTCCATGTTAGCTGCTTCTAGTAAATCGCTAGACATGCGTCCCATAAAGGCCTTAGCCTTTGGCATAGCTCTTTCTACACCTAGCGTGATTCCGGCTGGGATCCATTTACCAATACGATCTGCGAATAGTCTTGAAGGCGACCCGATTCCTAAGGCACCTTTTACACCGTCAATAAGGCCCTTGGCCATGTTTCCAAGCCATCCGGTCAATGCTCCCCAGGCTCCGCTGATTCCTCGTCTAATTCCACCTACGATATCAGAGCCAATCGAAATCATTTGCCCTGGTATTTCTCTTACCTTGTTTACAATTCCATTAAAGAAATTCTGTCCTGCTTGAATCGCTTGCTGTACAAATTGACTTGCAAAGTTTGCAGCATTGCTGATTGTATTTGATAGCCAACTCCATACTTTACCAGGTAATTGTGAAATAAAGTTAATCGCATTTGATACAAAGTCACGCCCTGCCTGAATCGCTTTCTGGATCATCTGACTTACCCATTCAGCTGTTTTGTTGATTGTGTTTAGTAGCCAAGTCCAGATCTGGCCTGGTAGCTGTTTAAACCAATCCACTACTTTTGATACAAATTGCGGAATGTCTTGCGTTGCGAATTGTACAAGCCTTAGCCCCCACTCTACGAACTTTCCTAGAATGTATCCTACGGCGTATCCGATCCAGTAAGGTATCGTTGTCCCGAAAAACGTTTGGATGTTCGTCACAAGCTTTTGTACGCCGTTTGGAATGGTAACCGTGAAGAATTGAACTACTTGTGTAGCCAGGTTCTGTGCTGCGTCCACGAAACTTTGGCATGCCTGCGGTATTGTTACTGTAAAGAAATTTTTGATAGCATCTACAGCTTGCCCTGCTGTCTTCTTTATATTGTTCCAGACGTTGATCCAGAAATTTCTGAAGCTGTCGCTCGTATTCCAAAGGTATATGAACGCCGCTACTAGTGCTCCGATAGCTACGATCACCAGTGTAATAGGTCCACCAATCACAGCAAGTGCTGCGCTTAGTCCTTCTAGCCCTCCGCCGGCTAGTGTAAAGGCTTCGGCCATACTAGCAATCACGCCTGTTCCTGATGATGCGGCGTAGGCTAGGCCATCAATCAATCCAGAGCCTTGTGATACTAGGTGTCCGAATGTCTTGATCTTCTTTCCAGCGTCTCCGATCACTTTTGCAATGTTGTTTACAGTCTCGATACTTTTCCAGGCTGCAAAAGCTCCGGCTACAGCGGCAATCAATGGAGCTAATTCTTTTAGCTTTTCTCCTAGCTCTTTTGCTATGTCTATAATCGCAGGCAATTTTTCAATGAAAGCGGCCGCAAACTCTCCGACTTTCTCTACAACCTGAGGCAGAATTTCTTTGATCCTGTCTAGTGCGTATTTGATAAAGTTCAGTGAGTCTCCTGGGTCTAGTTTTTCTTTGACTGTGTCTTTTACTTTGTTCCAGGCTTCTTGAATCTTTTCTGCTGCTGCTTTGATTGCTTCCGCTGTTGGCGCGAAGAAATCCTTAATTGCATTCAGCGCTTTCGGTAGTTCTGCAGCAATCCAATTCAGGGCGTTTCTGATTACTGATCCAAAGCCTGCAATCATTCCCTGAATATTTGGTAAGCCACTATCTGTTAAAAAATTGTTTAAAGCCTCGATAATATTAGCTATACCGATTGCGATACGTGCCGACATATTTGAAAAGCTAGTTGCAAAACTGCCGGCCATTTCCTTGGCTTTTCCTGCTACTGCTGGGAATGTCTCAGTTCCGTTTTCTAGTGCGTCCATCAGTACATCATTGAATTCCTGCGCGCTGATTTCACCTTTAGAAAAAGCATCCGAAACTTCTCCCATACTCTTTCCCGTCTTCTCTGCGAAAATCTTTAAAACGGGAATTCCTGCGTCAGTTAAACGTTGCCATTGATCTGCAGATATTTTTCCACTGGCGTTCATCTTTGCGATTGCATCTACTGTATTGGCCAAGGTTTCATTGGTTCCGTCTCCATAGAAGGAAACTGCATCCATCATGTCCTTTACCATTCGGGTAGATTTGTCTAAGCCTAATCCTGATGTAGCTAGCTTTTGAGTCGAACTCGAAGCGGTGTCTAATCCGTATGCCGTATCGGATACCGCGTCACTTAGTTCATTTACAACCTTCGCAGCTTTTTTGCTGCTTCCTGCTAAAACTCCAATAACCTGTTTAGCTTTTTGCATGGCATCTAATCGGGCGGTTGCTTTTCCGATTGATCCAGATATTAAGTCCCAACCTTTGCTGGCGGCTTTGAATACAGTTGCGCCCACGAAGGTTGACTTCACTTTGTCTGCGAAGCTTTCAGCACTTTTATGCGCTCCGCTAAGGCCTCTTTTGTACTCGCTGTCGTCAAGACCTAGTTTGACTTTGATTGTTCCATCAGCTCCTGATGCCATTTTTTCAACCTCCTAGGTTTCTAATCTGGCCAGAAGTTCTGCTTCTATTTCTTGCGGTGTTCTTTCTTCCTTTTCTGGTCCTTTGTCCTCAGGCAGGCGGTAATACTTTTCTAGGCGCTGCGCGTGGCTCTTCTCCTCTCCTTTTAGATTTGAAGTATCCCTGGTTCTGTATCCAATAATGCGTATGATCATGGTATCGTCGCTTAGGGCGTTAAAAAGTGCCTTAAATTCAAACCAATGAAGTTTGGCGTCTAAAAGGTTTATATTGTATTGCTGTCTAAACGCTGCATATATAAGGTCCATATCATATTCGAATCGATAGCCTTGTCGTCCGTTTGTCTTGGCATAAGATTCTCTAGGCTTTTTGTCGCAAAAATAAAAGCCCATTATTGCATTCCATAGGTCTTTCTGATCACCTTTAAAAGCGAACGGGTTGATTCCTATTAGATCACAAATAACGGGCAGCTTCAGTTCCTCTGGTATTGCGTTATCTTGTATAACGCTGTCAACTCGGACCCAGGTTCTAAAGTCTGCAAAGATAGGGAGAATCGTTCCGTTAGCGTCTATGCTTTCCGGAAGATCTTCTCTTTCCAGCCACAGCATTTCTTCCTCCATATCGTTTGTCTGCGTATTCTAATGTTCTGTTAAATTTGTCCATAGATTCGCAAAGCTTGTCGATTTTGTCCAGGTTCTTCTTTTCTTCTTCCGCGGCTTTTGCCTGCTGATCTTTTAAAAATTCATCCTGAAAGATGCTGTGTAATGTGAAGCAAAGTTCAAACTGTGCCGAGCTTCCTTCGTACCCTTTAAATAAAGTCTCAAAGGCTCCATCTCCTAGAATCTTATCAATCAAAGCAGGGCAGTCCTCTAGCGATTCTTTTCCGAATTTGCTTAGAGAATTCTGTTCTGTAGCCCAGTTTTCTAGGGCTTCAATTTTAGAAGTGTCCTTTACATCGACTCTGAATCTGTGTCCGTCGATTTCGATATCTTTAAATAATT